>Ga0307517_10002420_pt1 | contig 29873 bp, 16 predicted proteins | sample 23_EM_MG_FD_194515 | JGI IMG/M metagenome (GOLD analysis project Ga0307517, IMG submission 194515) | Populus trichocarpa ectomycorrhiza microbial communities from riparian zone in the Pacific Northwest, United States - 23_EM | ecosystem: Host-associated > Plants > Roots > Unclassified | place... | reverse complement strand
GGTTTTTAGATGAGCATGCAAAAAACTATACTATGCCCCAAAATGTTTAAAGTAGTTCGGTGGTTTTATTTTAAAAGAAAGTATAAAAAATTTAATTTTACAAAACTTATGGTTTTTGTATCGATATGTATAAACATATTATGAAGCTCTAAAAGTTACCTAAAATTAGCTGGGGGCTTTTAAAAGTATAAAATTATAAAAAAAAAACTTAAATTCCACAAAACTTATTATTTTTACACTGTCATTCCGAAAACATACATTAAAAATCCAAAAGATGCCTAAAGGTTGCCGGTAGGCTTTGAAACACAAAATTATAAAAACAAATTTCAATAAAAGTTGTGGTTTTCACATCAGCATCTGAGGCATACCTTGAGACCACAAAATGCGTCTAAAGTTTCTCCATTCTTTTTTTTTACGATACATTGAAAATTTTTAATATAAATGTTTTTTATATACAGTTCCATCAAAATGTTTACCAAAATTTCAGTGAAATCTTCTCTATACCAGGAGATCTCAAGTTATCGACAAAATCATATTATACTTTCAATTTCATTTCACAATCCAATCTAATTATCCTAGATCTCAATCTAAGTCATCATCATCAACACAACACATCTTATTCAATAACATTATACAATTCAAGTTCACAAATTAACAATGCATAATTCAATTATTACATAATATCATCATATAAACTATATTTTACATAATAACATCATATAGTGTGAATCAAGTGAATGATTCGATTTCAACTAACAACATGCATGGTTAAATAGATACATAGAATTACAAACATTAGATTAAAGTCATACATCCAAATTTACGGGTTAATATTACATTTCAAGTTTTAGAAGATAAGTCTCTTCATGACCAAAAGAAAAAGGTAACTAAATTAAAATGACTCTTAACGTGACCCCGATAGACATGAAAACATAAATTAAAATGTACATATAAATAAATAAAAAATAGTAACAAACAATAATAATGACAGATAATTAATAATTTCCATGACATTACTTATTATCTAATTTTTTTTTATTTGATGTGGCTCGCAATTATTTAATTCCTTGAGTAATTTATAGAACAAAAGTACATTTTAACCATATTCTTCCCATTGATAATGTTTTAGAAATTCAAGAAATTACTTAGGTAACATTTGAATTTACGATTTTTTATGTAATATACAATGTGTTGTCGTTTTCTTTATGACAAGAAACATAAAAAATACCACCATTACCTACCAAACCTGTACTGCCACTGTGTTTATCACCAAGAAAGTCTCCATCGAAATTAATTTTGATGGAGGAGGCTGCCATGAAACCTGCTAAGGCTTGTCATATGAACCTAAAAAAAGAAGAAGCCTTTTTAACCAATTTAATGTTGGCAAGCTGTCAATGCTCAGACTCCAGGCATGCTATCGATCAAAGCTATTCCATAGCATAGAGGAGAAGAGCTGGAACTTAGTAATGCGTTCTGTTCAAGATTCCAGGCTTGACTCTTGCTAGATGAAAACAATGCTAGGTGCAAACAATTCCATGAGCCCATCACCTTTGGGCAAAGTGCATGAATTACCCGTGGTTTACTTGCGGGAAACTTCTTATCAAGGACCTGTGCACTCTCATGATTAGTCGGGCCTTGATCCGGATACTTAGTGCTAATAAAAAAACTTATTTTAGCCATATATGTTGTAATTTGTATGTATGCACTTTGCAAAAACTATTTCTGTTAAAGAGAAATTAATTTTTATTTTTCTTAAATTTGATCTGCAGGATTCATTTGATTTTTGATGACCATGTCGTTGTTTATTTTTAATTAAGAGCAATGAAATAATTCAAATATATATTCTCTTGCCTTTGTGCTAGAAACATATTTATTGTCATTATTATAAGTTTTAATTAATTTAGAGTTAACAAGAGAATATTTATACCAAGCAAAATACAACATTTGAGGAATTTAATAAGACCGTTTAGGCAAGGTCTAACAACATTTCTTTCGCGGTGCTTCTGTTCTTGGGAATAACGTTAATAGCCTCTCCTATCCTTGCCATCGAGAATGAAGATGAATAAACCAAAGCTGAATATATTGACAACGAAAATCTAGCTGCATCACCAGAAAGTTCCACGGAGATTTTGCCAGGTTTTTTGAAAAATTGTGCAAATATGATTTCAAAGTCTATTGGAGACAAAGTCTTCGATTACATATTTAGGGATGAAAAGAGCCTGGACTACGATACTTGTAGTGAAGTCACGGGATCCGGTAAAGAATGTCACGATGCTCTGGTTAAATATGTTGCTGAAGGACCAACGTTTAAGGCTAATTACGATTTTTATTTGAAAAGGGGTGATGACCTATATAATATTTGCTTGGCTGTGTTCGTGGAATATTAGGGCACATATTTCCTTTCGATATTTATCAATGTCAATGATTTTCTATATTGATTCTTTCGATATAGTATAATGTAATAATATGACTGGTTGTGGTACTGGTTAAATTAATTTTACATTACTTGGTATTAAACTTAGTTTCCTCTAACCTTGAATATACTAATGTTCACATCTAATCATATTTATGAAAAACAAAGAACATACTCATGGTTTTATATTTATTTCTATCATGAAGTTTTAATTTATTGTTGTGATCGTAAAAATACTATGATATTCTTCAAATAAAGAACTCTAAACTTATAGAAAATAACTTTTTTTTTAAAAAAAATATTTTTATTTGATTTTATGAAAGTCAAAATAGGTATTCGTGAAAATCCATGATTTAAATCTTAAAGAAAAAATATATTTTTAAAGGTAAAATTATCTTCTTATTCAAGTATTTTTTTTATACTAAAACATGTTATTATTACTAGCAACATAATTTTTTGAATAAAAACTAAAAACAATTAACATTATTCAAAAAAAAATTTCCTCAATTAAAACTCCCTTTTCTTATTCATGTTATTTTGTTATATGAAAACATGTTTCTTTTTTTTTTTGTTATCAACAATATTGTTTTCAAATAAATACATATCATGATCACTTTATTTTACAAGTTATTCTATTTGATTATGAAAGTTGATGATTTGTCAAGAAAAGCTAAGAGGTTATCATAACTCCAAACTAGAAAGGATATCTAGCAAGGAAATACATAGATTACATTGAAAAACACCACTCAAAGTAGCTCTGAAACCACTTGTTGGATCTAGAAGTAAAAACAAATAATGAACGATAAATTGACTAATTTTTATTTAATAACAAGACTTTTATACAAAATATTGATTCTAGAAAATCAACTAATATGTATAAACACTCCTATATACCCATGAATTTACCGTGGTTTACTTGCAAGAAACTCCTTGTGGAGGACCTGTGCACCCCCATAATTAGTCGGACCTTGGCCCGGATACTTGGTGCTAATCCAAAAAAAAAAAATTGCTTTGGCTATATAAGTTGTAATTTGTATATATGCACTTTGCAGAAACTAGTTCTGTTAAAGAGAAATCAATATTTGTTTTTCTTAAATGTGATTTGCAAGATTCATTTGATTTTCAATGGCCAAGTAATTTTTGTTTTAATAAGAGCAACCAAATAATATAAATTCTCTTGCCTTTCTTCTAGAAACATATTTATTGTCATTATTATAAGTTTTAATTTAGAGTTAAGAAGAAAATATTTATATCATGTCAAATGGAAATTAATAAGACAACTTAAATAGAACTATAATAAATAATATATAAGTTAAACATTAGAGACATAATCCTTGCCCTTATTTATTAATTTTAAACTTGCTTGTATACCCTATATTAAGATCGACATTAAATGAATATTAATTCATATATAACTGTTACATTGCTTCCCTTTTATCAACTAAGCCATACATGTATATATACATGTACAAGTATATGCTTCACCATCAAAATAATTTTTTAGCATCAAATTATCTAAAACGATCGTAATGGCAAGGTCTAACAACTTTTTATTCATGGTGCTTCTGTTCTTGGGAATAGTGTTAATAGTCTCTCCTATCCTTGCTATTGAGAATGACGATGAATCAATCGCAGCTGAATATATTGATGACGAAAATATAGCTGCATCACCAGAAAGTTCTACGGAGATTTTGCCAGGATTTTTGAAAAATTGTGCAAATACAATATCAAAGGCTGCTGGAGATAAAGTCTTCAATTACATATTTGGGGATGAAAACAACCTGGACTACGATACTTGTAGTGAAGTCACGGGATCCGGTAAAGAATGTCACGGTGCTCTAGTGAAATATGTTGTTGAAGGGCCAATGTTTAAAGCCAATTATGATTTTTATTTGAAAAGGGGTGAAGACCTATATAATATTTGCTTGACTGTGTTCATGGGTTAGGGCATATATTTCCTTTGATATTTATCAATTTCAATGATTTACTGCATTGATTGTTTCAATACAATATTATGTAATAATATGTGTGGTTGTGATATTGGTTAAATTAATTTTAGATCACTTGGTATTAAACTTAGTTGCCTCTCACCTTTAATATATACTCATGATCACGTCTAATCATATTTATGAAAACAAAAGAAAAAAAAGGTGTTTTATATTTATTTCTATCATGAAGTTTTAATTTATTGTTGTGACCGTAAAAACAATATGATATTCTTCAAATAAAGAATTCTAAACTTATAGAAAATGGTTTTTTTTAAAAAATATTTTTATTTGATTTTATGAAAAGCAAAATAGGTATTCGGGAAAATCCATGATTTAAAATTTAAAGAAAAAAATTACTTTTTTAGGTAAAATTATCTTCTTATTAATTATTTTTTTTACTAATACATGTTATTATTACTAGCAACATCGTTTTTTGAATAAAAACTAAAAACAATTAACATTATTCAAAACGAAAAAAAAACTTTTCTTTAATTAAAACTCTCTTTTCTTATTCATGTTATTTAGTTTTATGAAAACATGTTTCTTTTTTTTTTTTATCAACAATATTGTTTTTAAATAAATACATATCAAGATCACCTTATTTTACAAGTGGAATGTTCATATAATGAAATTATTACCCCAACATTTTGATTCATTTTTCATAGCAAGTAGTCTATTTGATTTTGAAAATTGATTATTTATCAAGAAAAGCAAGCTAAGAGCTCCATCATCACTCCAAACTAGAAAGGATATTTAGCAAGGAAATACATGGATCAGGCTGAAAAACACCACTCAAAGTAGCTCTGAAACTACTTGTTCGATTTAGAAGTAAGAAAAAATAATGAACGATAAATCGACTAATTCTTATTTAATAACAAGACTTTTATACAAAATGTTGATTCTAGAAAATCAACTAATATGTATAAACACTCATATATACCCATGAATTTACCATGGTTTACTTGCAAGAAACTCCTTGTGGAGGACCTGTGCACCCCCAGAATTAGTCGAACCTTGGTCCGGATACTTGGTGCTAATCCAAAAAAAAAAAAAAACTGCTTTGGCTATATAAGTTGTAATTTGTATATATGCATTTTGCATAAACTAGTTGTAATTTGTATATATATATATAAGTTATTTTTTTTTAATAAGAGCAATGAAATAATATAAATTCTCTTGTCTTTGTGCTAGAAACATATTTATTGTCATTATTATAAGTTTTAATTTAAATTTAAGAAGAAAATATTTATATCATGCCAAACACAACATTTGAGGAAATTAATAAGATAATTTAAATAGAACTATAATAAATAATATATAAGTTAAACATTAGAGACATAATCCTTGCCTTTATTTATTAATTTTAAATTTGCTTGTATACCCTATATTAAGATTGGCATTAAATGAATATTAATTCATAAATAACTGTCATATTACACCCCTTTTATCAACTAAGCCATATATGTATATATACATGTACATGTATATTTATGCTTCACCTTCAAAATAAATTTTTAGCATCAAATTATCTAAAAATATCATAATGGCAAGGTCTATCAACTTTTTATTCACGGTGCTTCTGTTCTTAGGAATAGCGTTAATAGTCTCTCCTATCCTCGCTATTGAGAATGACGATGAATCAATCGCAGCTGAATATATTGATGACGAAAATATAGCTGCATCACTAGAAAATTCTACGGAGATTTTGCCAGGATTTTTGAAAAATTGTGCAAATACAATATCAAAGGCTGCTGGAGACAAAGTCTTCAATTACATATTTGAGGAAGAAAATAAACTGGACTACGATACTTGTAGTGAAGTCACAGGATCCGGTTAAGAATGTCACGATGCTCTGGTTAAATATGTTGCTGAAGGGCCAATGTTTAAGGCCAATTATGATTTTTATTTGAAAAGGAGCGATGACCTATATAATATTTGTTTGCCTGTGTTCATGGGTTAGGGCATATATTTCCTTTGATATTTATCAATTTCAATGATTTACTACATTGATTGTTTGAATATTACAATATTATGTAATAATATGTGTGGTTGTGATATTGGTTAAATTAATTTTAGATCACTTGGTATTAAACTTAGTTGCCTCTCACCTTTAATATATACTCATGATAACATCTAATCATGTTTTTGAAAAAAGAAGAAAAAAAAAGGTGTTTTATATTTATTTCTATCATGAAGTTTTAATTTATTGTTGCTGATCGTAAAAATAACATGATATTCTTCAAATGAAGAACTCTAAACTTTTAGTAAATGGATTGGTACTAGCAAGTGCAATATCCTTGGGCTTTTTAAAAAATATTTATTTATTTGATTTTATGAAAATTAAAATTGATATTTGTGAAAATCCATGATTTAAATTTTAAAGAAATAATATATATTTTTAGGTAAAATTATCTTTTTATTCATGTATTTTGTTTTTTACTAAAACATGTTATTATTAGTAGCAACATAGTTTTTTGAATAAAAACAAATAAAAAAACAATTACATTATTCAAAAATAAAAAAATAACTTTTCTTTAATTAAAACTCTCTTTTCTTATTCATGTTATTTAGTTTTATGAAAACATGTTTCTTTTTTTTTATCAACAATATTGTTTTAAAATAAAAACATTTCATGATCACCTTATTTTACAATAATTTTGTCTATTGTTTACATAATTAAAACACCTTTTAAAAAGGGTAATTTATAAATTTTAAAATAATTATAGTCAACTTTAGTCAAGGACTAATGTATAATTTTCAAAACCACAAGGACTAACTTAAAAAAAACCAAAAACATGAGGACTAATTATAGTTTACCGATCAGAAATCTTATAATGTCTAATGTCTAATTGCTAATTATTATTATTTTTATTAAGCATTTTTTAATTGTAAAAAAAAGTTGTATTTAACACACGGGCAGTGGACGGATTAATCATTTAAGTATAAAACTTGTTATATATCTTGTAACTTTTAAAAGGTTAAATAGGAAAATAAGCCCCTAACCTCATGCAAAAAAGAAAAAGAAAAAAGATAATTATGCTATATAAAAAAATCCATGCTTTTCTATTTTTTTAATATACACCTCTGTTAAGGTTTTATTAATAAATTAATAAAAAAATATCTAAAAAAATTCTTAATTCCTTTCCTTTTCTTTATTATTAAACATATTTTCCAATTACAAAAGATATGGTTTTCGATGAGCATGCAAAAACTATATTAGGCCCCAAAACATGTTTAAAGTTGTTCGGTGGGTTTTTTAAAGAAAAAAAGTATAAAAAATCTGATTTTACAAAACTTTTAGTTTTCACGTAGCTTGAGACCACAAAATGCATCTAAAGTCATAAAATTATTAAAAAAACAAATTCAATTAAACTTACGGTTTTCACACTCTGATGCGAAAAAACATACTTTGAAACCTTAAAAGGTTCTAAAAGTTGGTTGGTGGGCTTTTGAAATGAGGAAAAAAAAAAAAAAAAAAACAAATTCCATAAAATTTATGGTTTTCATTATGATATGCAAAAAAAAAAGCTTGCAGGCCCTAAAATGGCCTAAAGATGGAGGTATTTTTTTTTAAAGCACAAAATTATAAAAAACTCAATTCCACAAAATTTATTGTTTTCACATACATTGAGATCTCAAAAGATATCTAAAGTTGGCCGGTATACTTTTCAAAGCACAAAATAAATTCAACAGAACTTATTACTTTTCACATCAAGATGCAAAAACATATCTTGAGACCTCCTGAAAGGTTCCTAAAGTTGACTGATAGAAATTACAACAAAAAAAAAAAACTCAATTTACAAAACTTATGGTTTTCAATCTGTTTTTCAAAACACATTAGGGTCAATTCCACAAAAATTATGGTTCATGTAAAAACATATCTTGAAGCCCTAAAAGTTGTCTAAAGTTAGTCAGGGGTTTTTTTGTAACAATCCCAATTTTCTACATCTGTTTTTGCGATACATTTGAACTTTTTAGTGTAAATTTTTATTTATATACAGGTTCCACCGAAATTTCAACTAAAATTTCAACGGAGTCTTCCTTGTACCAAAAAGTCTCAAGTTATCGACAAAATCATATTACACTTCCAATTTTATTTGACAACCCAATCAAACTCATCATCATCAACACAACTCATCGTATTCAATAACATCATACAATTCAAGTTCACAAAATAACAATGCATAATTCAATTATTAGATAATATCATCATATAAACTATATCTTACATAATAACATCATATAATGTAAATCAAGTAAAAGATTCGATTTCAACTATAAACATGCATGATTAAATAGATATTTAGAATTACAAACATTAGATTAAAGTCATACATCCAAATTTATGGGTTAATATTACAAGTTTTTGGAGATAAGAAAATTATTACCCCATCATTTTTTTTCATTTTTCATAGTAAGTAGTCTATTTGATATTGAAAGTTGATGATTCATCAAGAAAATCTAAGAGCTCCATCATCAATCCAAACTAGAAAGGATATCTAGTAAGGAAATACATGGATTAGGTTGAAAAACATCAATTAGGCTGAAAAACATCATTCAAGTATTTCTAAAGCCACTTATTGGATCTAAAAAAATTAATGAACGATAAATAAACTAATTCTTATTTGATAACAAGATTTTTATACAAAATGTTGATTCTAAGAAATCAACTAATATATGTAAACACTCATATATACACATGAATTAACTGTGGTTCACTTGTAGGAAACTCCTTGTTGAGGACACGTGCACCCCCAGAATTAGTCAGGCCTTGGTTTGGATACGCGGTGCTAATCCAAAAAAAAACAAAAATTGCTTTGGCCATATAAGCTGTAATTTGTATATATGCACTTTGCATAAACTAGTTCTGTTAAAGGGAAATCAATATTTGTTTTTTTTTAATGTGATTCGCAAGATTCGTTTGATTTTCAATGACCAAGTTATGTTTTTTTTAATAAGAGCAATGAAATAATATATATTTTCTTGTCTTTGTGCTAGAAACATATTTATTGTCATTATTATAAGTTTTAATTTAGAGTTAAGAAGAAAATATTTATATCATGCCAAATACAACATTTGAGGAAATTAATAAGACAGTTTAAATAGAACTATAATAAATAATATATAAGTTAAACATTAGAGACATAATTCTTGCCCTTATTTATTAATTTTAAACTTGCTTGTATACCCTATATTAAGATCGGCATTAAATGAATATTAATTCATATATAACTGTCACATTGCTCCCCTTTTATCATCTAAGCCATATATGTATATATACATGTACAAGTATATGCTTCACCATCATAATAAATTTTTAGCATCAAATTATCTGAAAAGATCGCAATGGCAAGGTCTAACAACTTTTCATTCACGATGTTTTTGTTCTTGGAATAGCGTTAATAGTCTCTCCTATCCTTGCCATCGAGAATGACGATGAATCAACCGCAGCTGAATATATTGATGATGAAAATATAGCTGCATCATCAGAAAGTTCTACGGAGATTTTGCCAGGATTTTTAAAAAATTGTGCAAATACGATATCAAAGGCTGCTGGAGACAAAGTCTTCAATTACATATTTAGGGATGAAAACAACCTAGACTACGACACTTGTAGTGAAGTCACCGGATCCGGTAAAGAATGCCACTGTGCTCTAGTTAAATATGTTGCTGAAGGACAAATGTTTAATGGTAATTACGATTTTTATTTGAAAAGGGGCGATGACCTATATAATATTTGCTTGGCTGTGTTCGTGGATTAGGGTACATATTTCCTTTCAATATTTATCAATGTCAATGATTTTCTATATTGATTCTTTCGATATAGTATTATGTAATAATATGACTGGTTGTGGTACTGGTTAAATTAATTTTACATCACTTGGTATTAAACTTAGTTTCCTATCATCTTGAATATACTCATGATCACATCTAATCATATTTTTGAAGGAAAAAAAGGTGTTTTATATTTATTTATATTATGAAGTTTTAATTTATTGTTGCTGATCATAAAAATAATATGATATTCTTCAAATGAAGAACTCTAAACTTATAGGAAATGGATTAGTACTAGAGAGTGTAATATCCTTGGGCTTTTTTAAAAATATTTTTTATTTGATTTTATGAAAATTAAAATTGATATTTGTGAAAATCCATGATTTAAATTTTAAAGAAAGAATATATATTTTTAGGTAAAATTATCTTCTTATTCATGTATTTTGTTTTTGTCTAAAATAAAACCGAGCTAACTTAAAAATTGACGAGCTACTGTTCAACATGAACAACACTTAGCCAGTAGGAGCGTGTTTCCAATCTCCACTGTCCAAAATGAATACAATATCTAAGCGCATATCATATCAAAAAATAAACATGATCCAACGGTGGAAGTGAGAGGACTCGATCGGTGACCGAAACTGCCTTGCAACGTGTGTTTCCTTTTGTTTTCTAGGATATTTCCGATAACGAGTTCTATCAAACAGAAATTGAAATTTCAAATCCCTTTAGTCAGTAATAGAGACGAGTGAGAAGAACAATAAATCCAAAAATAAGCATGATCCAATGGTTGATGCTAGAGATATGACCACCGGAGCATGCTGCCTTCTATGGGTTGGCTCCTCCAAATTCTACACTTCTCTTTCTCTAGCTGAAATTGCTCTATTGTTTCTCTCTCTTTTTTTGGACTAGCCAGCCTCTTTGCTATTTTAAAGACAAATTTTCCATTAATTAAATTTTGTTCCTCATTTATGCCTTTAAGTATTTTATTTTATTTTTCACATAAAATATATGGTTTTTCTACTTAAATCTCTAGTCCTTACCAATCTCTCATTGAGCTGAGATCTTAAACCAAGGTAGGACAACATATTAATAGACTTCATGCAAAATGTTATCCCGATTTGACGATTGGATTGAGAGCTCTTCTCTTTAATGTAAAATCGGTCAGTTCATGACTTTTCGTCAACAATCTAAATTTTCTTATTCATCCATATATAAATTATATCAATTATCCTTCTAAACCTTTAGGGTCATTTTATTATTTTGGAATATATTCATTTGAAATTTTCCACCTTTATTTATTTATCAGGCTTATTATCGTTTCAAGGTAACGTCACTGATTTTTAATCGGTGCTTGCACCTTTAGTCCTGCCTTTTTATTGCACTATCCTTTCTTATAATTTATTCTTTATTACCTCACTTATTTCTTATAAACATTTTATTATTTTTTTTTCATTATTTTATCCATCAAAACGCGTTATCAGTTTCTTAGTCGTTATGAATTCTAAACTAAATTTCATTTTATAGAGGTTATCTCCTCCATTATTCATCACAATTATTTTTATAATTATTATTTATCTATTATTTCTTATCTCGGTTTTCATCACTCATCAAGATCTTACTACTTTTAGTCTTATGTTAAAGCATCTGTATATTTAAATTATAATAGTTTCACATTTTTAAAGTACAAAATTACAAAAACTCAATTTCAAAAAGCTTATTGTTTTCACATCGACATGCAAAAACATACATTGAGTCTCCAAAAGGTGCCTAGAGGTTGTCGATGGACTTTAGGGCATAAAATTATGAAAAACTAATTTCAACAAAAGTTATGGTTTTAACACCGGCATGCTAAAACATACTTTGAGACCCCAAAATATATCTGAAATTGGTTGGTAGGCTTTCCAAAACAAAAAATTATGGAAAAAAAATTCAACAAAACTTATGCTTTTTATATAGACATGCAAAATCATACCTTCAAGCCTCAAAGTGTTTCTAAAGTTTGCAGTGGGCTTTTGAAAGCATAAAATTACAAAAAAAATCCAAATTCCAAAAAAATTATGGTTTCGACTCCAATATGCAAAAACCATGTTTATAGGCTCCAAAATGACATAAAGTTGGCATATATATTTTTTGGAAGTGCAAAATTTTTCTTATTGTTTTCATATCAACATGCAAAAAAATATACATTTAGACCCCCAAAGTTGCTTAAAGTTGTGTGGGCTTTTTAAAGCAAAAAATTATAAAAAAACTTTTCACAAAACTAAATGGTTTTTGCACCAACATAAAAAAAAACATACATGTACCTAAATTTGGCCAGTGGGATTTTTAAAGGATAAATTTATGAAAAACCAGTTGCACAAAACTTATAATTATTGCACTGACATGCAAAAACATACTATGGGATCTTGGATTGTGTGTCAAGCCTGCTTTCTAAAATAACATCAAATTGTTAATATTGGATAATTTTAAATATATTAATATCAAGATTATTGAAAAAAACATCAAATTTGATATATATTTTTTTTAATCCAAACACACTTTTATAAGAACATCCACACCACGTTACCAAAACACAATCAAAAGTTGTACGAGGTATCATGCTTAGCAAGCTAGTCGTGAGATTACTTCTTCAAGGGAACTTTCTTGCTTTATGCTTTGAACCCACCTTGCCTTGATTCTTACTTGCTCTATGCTTTGCTTCAAATTCATTGCAATCCCTGGAGTTGCCCGAGTAGCAAAAAATTCTGTCACTTCATCAGCCTTTTCATTGCTGCAGAACTGCCAGACTAATTTAATCAGACCAATGATTGATTAGTCCTATAAATCTTGCAATTTGACTAACCAAAAACCTATCCCTACTTCAGGAAATGTTTTTCACATCATGGATTAGTTTAAGGATGACATTGTCACCAACCAGCCATATGTCTGAAAGAAAAGATGCAGTTTTTAGACGTAAAAATTTCAGATTCAATTGCCTTCTCCTCTGCATGCTTATGTCCGAATCACCTAGTTGTTTTCGTAATGTTAGTGGGGAATTTGACCCATAACTTGACAACTTGGGATGATATCATTGTAAGCAGGGACCAAGAGGAGGTATTGCTAGAGAATTTTATCCATAACTTGATAGCTGGGGATGATATGCAGGCACTACAAAGCTATCCCTCTGTATGTTCAAGTACTAGGCATACAAGCATTGTCTTCAAGAAAGATTTTGGGCTGATTTCCAAGAATTAGCTATGATGAATTGCATCCAAATATGGTTGATTAAAAAAAATACTTACTGGTGTGATGATATCTCTAATGAAATGGGTGATTAGAAGTCCATCACCATATTTGTTCAAGATTAGGTCCCAGTTGTCCTGCATCAAAGACCAAATGCATGCCACAGCAGAATTATGCAGGATATTAGTATCTTCATAACACCTACTGATAATGCTTTCCCGAGTAATTAAGTATTTCCTGCATACCTTCAACCATCTCCATGCTATTTCGCGGCCCTCTAAGCTAATTCCACGCAGTCCATAGATGATGTCCTGATCCCGAACCTGAAAATATATTAAGACAAAATCAGTGACCTGAACTAAAACCAGTAAGAAAATGGAAGTCGTTATTTATATTTGCTAAGCGAAAGTGGGATACCTCATCAGAAACCAACAGGTTCAGAACTTCTAGAACTATCTCCGAGTCTGGACATGAAGCTATACATCCTGCAATGTCAAAAATATGACATGTAATGTATCTATTTTTTTTTCTGAAAAACAAACACGCCATTTTAACTTCAATGCTACCAAATCTTACCCAAAACACGTTCCTTCTCATGAACTGTATCGGCTTCTCTCAAAATCTTCAACAAGGACTCAAAACCATTTCTATTTGTGGTGCTAGCATTCCTCATTATAGCAATGTACGCAGCCTGCAATGAAACCGGATACTCTACTATCATATTTGAAGAGGTTCACATAAGCATGAGAAATTGTCCTGCTTGGAGTTTATGTTTTACCTTTCTTATATCAGCTGAAAGAAGAGGTGTGGCTCTGTCATTTAACAACGATTCAAACCGCTGCATTGCTTCACTGTGAGTTTTATCATGCCCAAAGGTAGCCAAGGCCTTGTATACATCTCCTCTTAACATTGTATTTAAGTGGATCTCACCTGGAACCGATTCCCATCCTAATTTCCTGCAAGACATAATGAACACATGTGGCTTTTTAAATATCACAGAAAGAAACTTAGTCCAATATATGACACAACTTTGTAACAAAGAACAAAGCATGTTATTATAAACAAGGTTACAAGAAGACTGAAAAAGAAATCACAAGGGTGAAAGAGTTCAAGCTGACCCTTGAAAAATTGCAAGTTTTAGAAAGCCAAAAGGTTTTCATTAAACATTTTCAAATACATAATAATAATAATACTTACTCAGCAGAAAATAGGAGGAGGTTGATGAAAAACGTTTTCAACTCATTCACTGCATCTGGGATGGCGTCTATCGAGATCTCAACGACACTATAGCATACCTGTTTTGTGAATTATTTGGGAGTCAGATGGCCACTGGTGTCCGAGCAAACATAAGAAACTTAAACTATTAATCAAATCACACAGTAAACTTACATCAATGAGTTTTGACAATACAGCATAATCCAACTCTTTTCTGTATACATCCATCAAAGAAAGCAAAGATGATATTGATATTTCACAAGCCTGGCAAAGAGCAAATGCATCATCCAGAACCCCTGAAAATGTGTTAAAATAGATGTCATTCTACTTAATTTTGAGTTTATGATGTGAAAAAGACTTGGACTTCAGTAAAATTTCGTGTTGTATTCTTGCCAACAAGTACGCCTAGGGCCACCCAGCTCAAGTTATAGGGATTCATCAATTGCACCAACTACAGTATTGCTAGCAAGGAAAAGAAACTGATTCGTTTGTTTCGAATGTAATGATAGTATGTAGGAAAGGAATCCACGTATGAGGAAAGTGTATGTTTCCACACTGTGATGAGCGCCAATCGATAGATAATCATCTAATGCAGCAGTTAGAGCTTAATAGCGACAATCCATACATACCAAATTTATCTGTTGCCAACAAGCAATTTTTCTCTACTGCTTTCCTCAGTTGAGCTGCAAGTTTATCTTCATATTTTACTCTATAGAAACCACTCTGCTCAACGTTAACTTTGACCCATACAAACTCGGAACATTTCTCCTCGTTAGCTTCATTGAATGAGCCAGAATACCCATCAGAAGATGAAAAGAGCTCAGATACATCCACCTTTTCAAATTTTGACTCTAACAGGAAATTCTTGCGTCTGTTGTAAGAGCCAAGGAACAAAGTTATTGGAACAATCCATTTCCCCTCACCATGCAAACCAGATGACAGGAATTGTGACTGCAAACACCGAATCAGGATTAGATATCCTCACTTATATGAGATCACCTCCAAGAGATTTTGGGAAAAAAAAGTGAGTCCTAACCCCACAGTTATTGGTGAAAAGGAAAACCCTGCAACAAATTCATGCTTTCTTATTAACCGAGAAGTTACCTGTTCAAATTCTAAGAAGTGGTCTTCAGATTTTACGGAAATGACTGGATATCCTTTTTTCTTTGTCCAGCAATCCATCATTTTGTTCACTTGAATACCAGATTCTTCTGAAAGAACGCTCCATAAATCTTCTGTCTTGGCATTTTTCCAAGCGTATTTTTCCATGTATGAGCTCAAGGCTTTCTAGTTTGAAAATGAAGTCAAATGGTTAAGCATGTAAACTATAGGAAGTTGCTTTCTAATTTACAGAAGAAAAATAACATTCTGAAACGCAATCAAATACCAATCCCTTGACTCCCCCGTACTCGTTCAAAGTTTCTGCAAAAGTAAGAACTTCACAATGACAAGCCTACCACCCAGCACAACTGTTAGATTACCATGACCCCTCAGGGAACTATAACCTTATTATTGAGTAGATTTGTGATCTTAGTATCTATATATTACAGGAAAGCGTGGAAATCCAGAACCATTTGCAGGTAATTTTATCCCATTCGTGGCCATGATCGAAGGAGCTGGCAACATACTTAAAGGGTTTCCAATAGCTACCGCCAAAAAATTGTGAGACAAAGCTGATCTAGGAAAAAAAGATTTTGACACCTAATGCATCATAGCAGACTTACAATACGTTCTACAGAGAGAAGACTGGGAACGAAAAGTAGTCTCGACTGGTCTTAAACGAATCTCTGCACGAAATGCAATCATAACAAAACAAGCTCCCAGTATCGAATGACAAATCCACATTATAATCATTCATGCATTGCTTAAGAACATTATAGGATATATCTTTTTTGGCTGAAATGATCCTCCCTAGAAATAGAGAATTGACTCTAAACTAGCAAATAACCTCTCACCTGCAATATGTCATCCCCAAGATAGCCCTGCAACATTCTGATAACAGCTGATCCCTTCTTATAGCTGATTGCATCGAAGATTTCATTCACTGAACGAGCTTGGTGTACCTCCACCTGAAAAGTAAGACTTTTAAAGAACACAACTTATTTGGGTGGTGTAGTTGTACTTGAAACAGTACATTGTCACGACCTTTTATATGGCTTATGCATATACCAGAAAGGATAAACTAATTTATTGATCATACTGTAACACCCATATTTGAAAGTTGTGAAAATTTTTATATATTTGTTTTATGATATGTAAGTTATGAGACTTAGCGCAAGTGAAGTATCCCATAGCACCTCTCCTGCATTGCTGTTCCAGGGACTCAAAGTTCAGGCCATGACAGATATACTGGATTAACAATAAGTTAATTTGTTGAACTAGCATACATGAAAAACAGCAAATTCTTGCAAAACCATGAATTGCCCACTACCTCAATTGGATGTGATCCTTCTAGAGCATCGACACGCAAGCCACCAGTTGTTTGCTGAAGAAACCGAGTCCATATTTTCCACTCAGGAAACAAGCCATCTGTTGCCATGTAACTAATCTGGAAATATGAAATCAGGTCAGGTGTGGTCACGAAGATAAAAATTGTAGCAAAGAGGAAGGTAAAGATCTCAAAGACTCAATTACCCATGTTGCAAAACCCTCATTTAGCCATAAATGAGTCCACCATTCCATAGTAACTAGATTGCCAAACCAATGATGGGCCACTTCATGCATTACAACAATTGTCATCTACAGCGAAGAAAAAGAATTCTCTTAGAAAGGAACACATAAAAGCCTAAGAATAACTCTTTCTTCCACCTTACAGATCGCGATTTACGAGGAGGAGCAATGGAAGCAAGGTTAAACTCCCATTTCCTTAGAAGCAATGGAAGTATGGTTTCAGGGAAAATTGTATTCTGGATGCATCATAAATCTCCGGAGAGAAAAGATGATGCTGAAAGCAAGTTGAATTTTCAAACAGCAGTAATAAAGCTAAAAGCAATTTCGCTGCTTTACTTACTATCTGCTTTCTAGCAGCTGTAGACTGCAGATCATCATATAGTAACTCATTTTCACGATAAATTATAAGACCATAATTCTCCATGGCTCCACCAGAAAATTCAGGGACAGCAACCATATCCAGCTTAGGAAGCGGGTAGGGCATCGAGAAGTACCTGAAAAAACTCCATCGCCACGTTAGCATATCAATTTAACAAGTATCTATTTTGATTACTGTTCTCCAGAAAAACATCGATGCCCTGTGTGTGTTATTTGTTTCATTCATACAATCACACGAACAAAAAGAATTCCTCACAACCATTAACTGAATGCAAATCACTTACTCAGCAAATAAATCAAGTGCCCTGACAGCAATACTTAGAGCATATTTCCCTTCGTTAGCCTGACCCAAAGGACAGTACACACGAACCTTGACCCCTGCATGCATGACCCATTCAGAGACATGCAAGGTTGTAACATTCATAGTATTTGTGAAAATAAAACAATGCGATTTTCTAACACAACAGAACATGGCCTCGGATGTGCATACACACCATCAGCTGTCGTGTCTTCAACATAGTCGAATAACCCAATAACAACAGCCACCAAATAAGTTGACATGAGAGGAGACTCGTCGAAATAAACAGTCTTGACATTCCCAGTAAGCTTTTCATCGATGATTGGCATATTAGACAAAGCTATCAACTCCAACGGCAAATCTATGGTTATTTTGAACGTTGCCTGCTCAGCAAGATCAGTAATAACAGATCAACGAAATTCAGTCATCAGATGTGCAGCACAGAAGAAAGATTAATGCACAAAATTACCATTACACAATAATAATAAATCTGCATGTGAATTCAACAGGCTTGTTCCGAAAAATGCATGCAGCATACAATTTTAATACCTTGAGCGCAGGTTCATCCCAGCATGGAAAACACCTCCTTGCGTCCACTGCTTCAAACTGAGTAACTGCCATATTCTTCTTCTCTTCTCCATCCATGTAAGTACTATTAAGATCAAATATCAAACAGAGAAATGTACAGTAAATAGAAATCCTCTTCTTCTTCTTCTTCTTCTCTTTTTTGGTTTTGTTGGAAAGAAGTTTCAGATACCGTGGTATATACTTATAATCCTTTTATACTCTTTGCTTTTTCTGCAAAAGATAAAGTAAATAGAATTGACAAGTTGTGATTCCACTAATTTTATTTCCCATATTTTGGGAACTCAGAGCCAGTGACAAAATAATTGTTTTAGTTCTCAACTGAAGCGACTACTTCCTTCTTGGCAATGAAGCTATCTGGAGCTAGCAGAAAAGGGTGTTCTTTTCTTTCTTGCATACTGTTGACAAGCATAGAGGAGTTAAGGTCCAATTATCTTGATGCATATTTGTGTAGTGGAGGCTTCAGTTCTCTTCTTCTAGCTTCTCGGTGAAAATCATTTACAGCACAGGTTCACTTATTTATAATTAAGTTCATCCAAGACAGGACAGAGAGAAAAAGAGTACGTACCATCTGTAGAACCCTCTCAAATGCTCATTAAGAATCCCAGAAAAGTCAATCCTTAGGATTCCATCGCCAGCATTAAGTGCTTCTTCAAAGACCAGCATAAGTATCTCATCATCATCATCCAAAACAATATCACATGGACTAAACTGCTGCTGCAATATATATCAAGAAACAAAATGGTATCAAGAAAGCCTGATGCCAAATTAATCTAAAGAACATCATCAGATACTATGATCAAGCAAGGATTATTTACTTGGTTCTGAGAGTCAGTGAACAAGACTCCATGGATATTGAGTTCAAGAGCATTTAAGACAACGAACTTAGTGGGTTCAATGATTCTAAGGTTAATACATATGGTGCCAGAAAAGGTACAGACTGAAAGATCAGGTTTGAGGTGAAGGTCATAACGATCAGGGATGGCAAACTTTGGTAGTCTTGTTTGGCCTTTGAACTGCTTTATGTTCTGGTTCCGCTCCATTATTTTCTCCAAATCTCTCTCCAAGATATTACTGCAAATTCTTTTCTTCTTGGATCGTTGTTACTGTCAATAATGTTGAATCCCTGCCGCAAGTTTATGTCCATCCGAGAAGAATTGTCAAAAGCAAGAAGAATAGATGTTGGAAGAAATCTCCCAAAGTACCTTTCCTATTGAATTACATGCCCTTTCAGATCGTTGTATTGTGACGTCAGCAGAATACGGTTTCAGGCTCCACAGGGCATCGTCAATTGACTTTTCAGCTACATTTTCCACCACTCCACAGAATATGGGGCCCTCTGGATGGGGGGAATGACATGACCATTGTCACGTCACGAAAACTGACCAGACCGCAACGCGACAGCCACGCCGTCCAAAGGAGATAACTATGCTAGAAGTATTAGAAGTATTTTTGTACTCTAGCAAGCTATAATAATAATAATAATAATAATAATAATAATACAGTGCAAAATATATTTTTAAAAATAAAAATAAAGCGATCATGGAAGCACAATTAAGCTCCGATGACGATACCACCAATACCGTTGAAAAAATATCGACAAGACGAATCCAACGACATCAAAGAATGTAAAAAATGGTGAACGAAGTGGGTCACACAAGTCGTCCAAAGGTGTCGGGGCTTATTTGCTTTTAGGCTGCTCGTGTGTCCCACTTCGGTCACCTTCAGTGACCTTTTTTGGTATTGTTAAATTTGTCTCGTCGCGATCTTTTCAACAATATTGGTTGTGTTATCATTAGAGTTTCGGTGTGCCTCCGAAATCTTTTTATTTATTTCTTTTTTCTCTCTCTCTCTTCTCTCTCCTAATCTAATCCTGTTTCTTTCAAATTGCAATTTAAAAGAGTCGTAGATGATACTTACGACTTGTGAATCATAGATGCCATATGTGACTCTCTAAACTGTGCTATTTTTCTAAATATTTTTTGCCCTATATTTTTTTAGAACGCTAGAAACCAAAAACAAACTTTTATGTTAAGTTTGAAATTAATGCGGGGCAAATGACATAACCATTTTCACATCCCAAAAACCGACTAGATCGGGACGTGACAACCACATATTCCAAATGAGATAACTATTGTCACAACTTGATTTCCAGATCCATTATGGTATATAGACAAGATCCCTTCAAGTACATACAAATGTTTTCTTCTTATTAACTTAATTAAAGTTAAATGCAACAATGATAACGTAAACTTAAGCCCATAATATAAATCAACATCTTAATACAAAAGTTATAACAAATTCCATAATTGTGAGCTCTAACTAGACATAATGAAATAATGTTAATTACAACAAAAGAATAGGTTTTGTAAATCAACAAAATTAAAACAACTTATTAACAAAGTTATAAGCCTGAAAATGATAAGTAATGAGTGAGTGAGTTCAATAACTCAGTAAATAAATAATGTTCAATATATATATATATATATATATATATATATATATATGAGGTAATACATCAATGAGTAATACACACATATACATACAAGTTTGACTTATGCTTTTATATGAGAGTGATAAGTACAAAATATACATATATTTTTATTCCTGTTACAGAACTCATTCTTTTTTGTAAATATTTTTTTTCAAGCAAATAGATTTTAAGAGCAAGAGAGTCAATTTTCTAATAAAAATAGCATGTTGTTTTGGTGCAAGAAAATGTATGATTTGAAGATGATCAATCGATTATAAATAATGGTATCATTATTTAGAGTTTCATTATTAAAGGTTGTTCATATTATTATAAGCTATTAATTATAATTTATATATTAAGAAATTATATATGAATTAAGATATTTTATTAATAAAGTTTATATTTGAAGTTTTTCTATTTGAGGTGTTTGTAGAAAGGTCGTGATATTTTATAAGAATAAAAATGTATTTGTATATATGATCTATTAATTAAATCTTCGTTCTTTGATAAATTTTATAGATTGGCAACTTTGAGAATATGTTTGTTTTTACTGTTCAATTCGCTTTTAAAATTTTTTCTAAAAAATATTAAATTAATATTTTTAGATATTTTTTAATCATTTTTAATGTGTTCATGTTAAAAACATAAAAAAATAATATTATTTTAATAAATTTTTAATTAAAAAAATATTTCTATAAAAACAGTGTGCCTCACATTACTTTCAAACTTAACATAGTTGTAATATTTTGAAATAAAAGAGAAATTTAATAGGAAATGACAACAATACCCTTTAAGGATTAGATTTTAAGTATAAAGACATGAGGGGCATTGAGGTAATTGCACAACCTATTGATAAGTATAAATAGGATGGGTTAAAGAAAAAAAATCTAAAATTAGAGAGAAAGAGAGAGAGATGGAAGAATAAAAAGAAAGAAGAGAAAGAGATAAAGGAAAAGGAAAAGGATTGGAGAAACTAAGTGTTTGGTAAATTTATGCTTTAATGTGTAATTGTGGTAATTAGCTTTGATTTTTGTTTTGATAAGGTTTAGGGTTTTGAAGTTTATATTTTAAGGTTAGATTAATGGATTAATTGAAGTGTTATAGGTTAATTGTTATGGGTTGATTATGTTGGGTTTTGAGTTAGAATTTGGGACCTACCATTGTTGGGAGACTAGTGGATTGGGAATCTAAAATCGTGATCAACCATTCGACCAGTTAGCTTATTTGACTTCAGTCAATCAGTTGGTGAATTTTGATCAACCGGTTTGCCTGGCTAGTTCGATTGACTAGTTGGTAGATTTCGGCCGACTGGTTAACCAAATAGTAAGAGTTGATCTTTTTTTTTTTGTTCAGAAATTTTAGGACATGTTTGGGATTGATCAGGTAGATCCATCTCATTTTTATATTTATGATTTGATCTCAGATCTTAGAGATGTAATATTTTTATGTATTCTTTTATACTCAAACACTTTTGATACTCTACCTAATGGGTATTAGTAGGACTTCCATTGATATCTACTTTTGAGTCCTTACTTTTCAATATTAAATTGACAGGATGGTAACAAATTGATTAAAAAACTTTGTCTGATTAATTTATTGATAATATCCTTGATTCCTTTTAGCTTTAAAGGATATCAAAATTATTTGCTTTAATTAAAAGGATATTTATTTTACTTCTATGATCAATAGATTTATAGAAATAAATGTACAGACCCATGAACTGAGTTAACGATATATCAATTTATTTTTAGAATTTTGTTTATTTAATTTTTTTATGCAATTCCTCCCATACTTTTTGATTTCAACATCTTGTAGGAAGACCTAGTAAACTTTCACTTGGGTTGAACCTGGTATTCACAATCATACTACAAATTATTTTTTATGATAGTAAAGTCAGAATTAAATTTGGGAGGTTTTTGACACCGACCAAAGAGTTTTACAAGCAAATTATAACAAGAAATATCATAAGGCGCCAAGGTTCATCAGAAAATCAAAATACAATGAGCTTAACACTTAATTTACCCCTCAATCATGGCTCATTATAATTACTCATACAATTTTTTTTTGTCTTTTCCATCTAAAATTCCCAAGTTATTACAACCATGAAGTCAACTTGGAGCGAACTTTTGAACATAAACAATATAAGAAAATAAAAAATAGCATTGTAACGTAAGATTGTCAATTTCGTTCCATTTCGATCTAGATTGTTGGTTTACCTTGTACTATTTAAAAAAAACATAATAAAATAGTCATCTTGCTCGGGAACTCGGATCATTCCAGGTTTCTCGCTCAAATTCTAGCCGAGATATTTTGGGTTTACTTCATTCGTTTTGTTATGAATAAACTCATTTGCAGCTGACAAGATTTTATTGAGAAATTATTGGTACCGATTCCCATGTACCATTCTTCAATAAAGCATTAAACTCAATGGACATAGCTTCTCTCCATTTATGATTGTTGAGAGTCTGAGAAACATAAACAAGCTCAAGTGATAATGGAAATGCATGCTTGGTAGCTGAAAAATGATGAGATTGCACTTTTATAAGTTAAAAAAAACAATAATGACAAAAAAATGTTAAATTGCAATTTAATAAAAAAAAATAAAGGGAAAATGCATTAAACAACAAAAGACTAATATTTTGTCTTAACCTGCCAAAACTTTGATTTATGCCAAGAACCAAACTAGGTCTAATAATTTTTTTTCTCTTAAATTTATTATGCACTAAAAAAAGAATATAAAAAATTACAAAAAATGCCCTAAAAAAGAGCCCAAGTGTGCTGGCCTAATGGCCCAGTGTGTTTGGGTCACTAAAAAAGAGCCCAAGCACATCGACCTAATAGCCCAAACCCACATGCATGGGCCTTGCATTTTTGTTTTTGTCTTGTTAAAGGATGAACAACTTCTCATCCATTTCTATTTTTTTTAAAAAAAATTAGATAATATATCGTCTGTTTATCCAGATTCCAGCTATCATAGTGGTTGCTGAAAAATTAGGGCTAACTAATTTTCCCATAACAACCCATTTTAACAAAAAAAAAAAAAACTAACAAACACCCTCAAAACACCTATAAAACCAATTTAAGCAACCACCATTGAGCTACTCTCTTCAAAATAGACCCGTGGACACCAAAATAAATCGATTTGGTGGTCGAAATATATGAAAACAATGATTTTCTTTCTCTACACTGGAACTCGACAAAACTTTCCCTCTCCTTCACAAATTAGGAACTTAAAAATAATAAAAATAATTTTTTTTTTACCAAAATTGAATTTGAAACCTGTGATACTTTCATTATGGCTAGGTTTTGGGCTCATTTATTTGGTAACCCTTTGTTGTAAGTTATTTATAATTAATAATATTTCATTATTCATTGTTTAACTTTGTTTTTGTTTTTAGGATATTCCATGCTCATAATCATTTGACCTCTTGTTAATTGAATCTTGGACCCTGGTCCAAGCATTAATTTTATTAGTGAATTCTTTGAACTTAAAAAGGTTTGAAATGCCTAAATCAAAATCCATAAAACTCACTCAAATCAATCCTTCTTTTACTGGCATGCTAAATGGCTAATCTCACCAAATTATCTACTATATTAATAAAGAACAAAGCTAATAGGGATTAGTATTTTTCTATGCACTAAGACACATGCCACCACTATAGTGTGGATTAAAATAGTAAAATAAATATTTTATCATTCTCAAACAAAAACATTCAATTAAAAATTATAGACAAAACAATCTTTTTTATAGGATCAATATGTTATTATCATATTGATCAGGGATCAATTAGTTTTTTCCATAGAACTCGAGTTAGCTTTTTTTTTTGTTATTTTTTTAAAAAAACTTTTTTCTAGTTCATCCTTCAATGTTTTTTTTATTGTTGGTAATTAAGCTTTAGATTTGTTTTTTATTTATATCTTTATCAAATTATCTCATTCTCATTTAATTTTCTGCTTTTAATTTAAAATTTTATCTAGAGCAATCAATAATTATAGAAAAGAGGTTTTGGAGTGATTTTAAGTAGGTTTTTTTTCATAGGTTAAATTACAACAATCCTGAGATTTTGAAATTATAATGAACATCTTGTTAACTTTAAAAATTTATAATGATTATGATTCTGATGATAATAAAATAACAAAATATTAATAGTAGTAATTATTGTTTTGAATTAATTATTATCAAAATGACATCTTTGGATAAAATATACATACCCTTTCATGCTGAAAATTCCTTTCTATTTATTGAGTTGGTTTTTTGCAAGACAAGACCATGCATGTTCTTGCCTTGAATTTTAAACTTGATCAAATCTATCTAGCAGCCTACCACAATGTTAAACAGAAATTTACCTAAAGCGTATCTTGAGGGCTGACTTGGCAATCTCTTTGTGACCCATTTTGCCACCAAACCCACCCTCATTTCACACCCATTTACAACACCTTGCCATTCCAGTCCTTGGACCCCGCTTAACAAGCCTGACCACGCCAAAATAAATCCTTCCCCTAATTAATCGTGTACATGTCCGCATAGAATCATTTCTTTAAGCCCACATTCTGACACGTGTTGAACACCCACTAATCCTAGGCAAAACGTGATTAAATAACAGACCACCTAATTTCTGTATCGTGTCACAAATCAAGTAACAATATTGCTAGAGTTCTTCATTGATCATCATCTTTGTTAATTAATCACTCTGTGCTTCGATTAATGGATTCCGAGTTTCTTGAAATCAGACTGGCTTTGATTTAATCAAGTTAGAGGCGGAAATTCAGCAATTTTTTTTTTATTATCGGTAAGTGCCTTTCATTCACACTGTTATTAAATATGTTCAATGTTCAGTGTTTTAGTTACATGATTGTAATAATGTTAATCTAGTTTTTTGATAATGATATTAGATTAGTCTTGAAGACTGTTCTTGTGGAGATTGGTGACCTTTTTTTTCTGTGATTTAAATGGTTATGTGTTCTATTTTTTATTTTGTACGTTCTTGCTGCTTGTTTTAGAAATGGTGAAGGATTAGGGGACCTGTCATCTATGGTTTCAAGATTAAAACAAAAAAGGCCGAATTTCCGCCACAAGTTTTAGCCTTAGGTAGTGCAGTTAGGAGAAATAATTGGTTGGTAATTAGTTTACAGGAGAGAAGAGAAGGAAGCATGGAATCTGTATGTGATTTTTGTGGAGTGGCAAGGGCAGTAGTTTACTGTAAACCAGATTCAGCAAAGCTGTGCCTGCACTGTGATGGATGCGTGCATTCGGCTAATTTTTTGTCGCGAAGGCATCCGCGTTCGCTGCTATGCGATAAGTGCAGTTCACAGCCTGCAATGGCACGGTGCTTAGATGAAAAGATGTCTGTTTGTCAAGGCTGTGATTGCAGAGCAAATGGATGTTCAATCTTAGGGCATCAGCTTCGGGCGTTGAATTGTTATACAGGTTGTTACTCTTTGGCCGAGTTTCCGAAGATTTGGTCATCGGTTCTTCAGGGACCTTCTTCAGGAGCCCTTGATTCAGGACGGGATTCACTGAATTCTGCGCCAATAAATGAGAATTGCATTAGTTGGTTGGAACAAGGGGAAAATGAGGGATCGTTTGGCTTGATTACTGGCAAGTTGAATGAACTAGAATCTTGTTCCAAGCTTGAATCCTGGAGGGGGCCGCCGAGCGTTATCATGCCGAATCCTACCTACATGCCTTGTTCTACAGATCAAGTGCCTCTGTTGCCAGAGGTGTCAAACCTGCCGAAGGTAACCTTTCACACTGATCTTTTCTTAGCTGCTTCATTCACAAGGAAAAGCTGGTTAAACCTAACTTAAGCAGACCTTTTCAAGCAGCAGGGTTGTTCCATATTTAAGGATATTGGACTTTCTGATGGTGAAGATCTCTGTGAAGGTCTCAACATGGATGACATACCATTGGACTTCGAAAACAGTGATGGAATATTTGGCTGTCCAGAAAGTCATAACAGATATCCGTTTGAGGATGTAGGAAAAGATTGCATGTTAATGGAGAAAAACTTATCAGTTACCGAGTCTAATGGCCCTATCGAGAATGCTATAGAGGTTTTCTCTGACTCTAATTTTCCTCTGAAGCCATCTTCAATCACATGCATGTTAGTTATTCCTTCCATTTCACACTAATCTGAGGTAGTCAGATGTTAATTTGCATTATGTGTGTGCTTTTTCAGGTGTCATCATCGGGACAACAGGATTGTGTTGCCTTCCAATCATCTTGTGTTTCTGGGCCTGTTAGTGCAATACAGAACATAAGTAGTAATGCTAATTGCAGCATGTTTACAAATCCTAGTTGCAGCAGAAACCTCCATCTAGGATTTCCTGCTGGTACTGGACAAGTTCATCCAAGCATGTCGCTTTCACTATCCAACATAATTGGTGAAAGTAGTGCTGCTGATTATCAAGATTGTGGATTATCGCCAATATTTCTGACTGGTGAATCACCATGGGAATCACATTTGGATGCTAGCTCTCCACACGCAAGAGACAAGGCTAAGATGAGATACAACGAAAAGAAGAAGACACGAACGCAAGTGCTTCAAAAATCTTTGTGGTCTTTTCTATAACAAATTATGCTTACTTTCAACTCTGAGAGATTCACTCAATTGTCATGTTATTGCAGTTTCAGAAAGCAAATCAGATATGCCTCTCGTAAAGCCAGGGCTGATACTCGAAAACGAGTAAAAGGTAGATTTGTTAAAGCTGGGGAAGCATAAGATTATGACCCTCTTCTGTCAAGCAATTTCTGAGCCAGATTACTGAATCGTTATCCCTTTCCTTACAAGTGAATACTGAAAATGAAATAAAAAGGTGATATACTTTCCACTTCTTATGTTGATGCATAATTTTCCTTGTGTATGATCTCTTTTTTTTGAGGGGGATGTTCCAATCAAGCTGGTTTTTGGCATGCAATGGCAGATCTATAGCACTAGTATTCCCCTGGATTTTTTGAGTCGGACAAGCTGCTCACATTCCTGACAAGAACTGAGCTGCCACAACCATCACTACTTGTTAAGCTTCTTCTATTGGAGACCCTCTTTAGGTTTTCTTCCACCTCCTCCACCAACTTGCCTTAAGGAAACACCCTTACTGGCAGTCAATTTTGGGCGCTGTAGATGCATACTATCTTCCAGTTTCTCTGTTCAATGTAATGAATTTTGTTTTAGTTAAAGTTGTCTGGTTAAAATAAAGGGAAAGTGAATTTCATTTCTCAGAATAATACATGTCAATTTTTACTTCTGCTCGTTGCTCCGGTATTCAATTTGCTGCACATTTGCAGCCCTTAGCTTTAAACACCTTAGTATCTTATTTATTCATTCCCAGAACTCTACAAGAAAGGAGATGCAAAGGCATGGTTTATTCCACTGTTAGACTAAGGCATGACAAAATGATACGAAAGCACCTTGATAATACTCAAATTAAAAAAAAAAAAAATTCATTCGTTGGACCAACCCAAACAACTGGAATTTCAGCTCAAGATTGACACCAACCTTGATCTATCCAATTATATCCCGACACACATTTCTATGTGTTTTTTTAGCTTACTAAAAATAATTTATAAATTTTTTATGCACAAATTTTTTTTCTACATTTGCACATCTTTTTCTATATAGAGTAGACACTATTTTTTAACCTAATAACATTGTATCACTAATATTTCCATCAATGATGCATAACAATGATGTCATGACATCACATCTGACAAAGTCATCATCAACATTTCCACCAATAATACACAATAATGATGTCATGACATCACAACCAACAAAGCCATCATGGCTAGTCAATAGTAGAACATCAATCTCTACACCAATAATGTCTCCTTTACCATGAAAAAAGTATATAAATACATTCAATCACTAGATAAAATCAAGATCTCATCCTTAGCCAAAACTCCATTTAGCCATAAAAAAACTAGGCCGAACAATATACATTCATATTCCAACCATAAAATCCAACTATGCCATTCTAGGCATATGCCATAGATTTTTTTTTCTTCATACATATATTTCTCTTACATTTCTTTTGATACACATTACACTCCTCTTACACTTATTAACTTAAAAATTAAAGGGTTCTTTGTTCCAATATGAGACTTGTTTTGGAGGAAAGCTCGTGGACTCGTTGTCAAGCCTAGTTAAACTAACAGTACAACCATGAAAAATTCAATTTCTGTCTAAAGTTTTTTTTTTTTTTTTTACTTTATCAGAGGCATCATCCATGAGAAATTGAACAAAATCTAGTTCATTCTCTCCCACCCATCAAATGTTTCCATGGCTGACAAAATTTTAGGATAACAAGTAATAACTTATCTCTCTACCACAAAAACTCCAGCCCCTCCAGCTCTCTAACAACTATCCAAAGTCTCAACATATAAGCGCTCAACAATGTTGTTTTAGCCGTATAAAAACAACATCACACTCTTTCATTTCATCAAAAAAGTTCAACATATAGCTCCGTTACACATACCATATATACAAAGATAACTTTAATTTTACAAAGGAACATGACAAAATGACATGGAAAGTATGCACAATACTCCCACTCTTTAAAGGAGCAATTCTCACTATATGAAGAACAATCCTCCATAGATCTTAGCCACATACATGTCCATGTCCATCAATCCTCCTACAACTCTTACTAGCATGCTCCCCGATGAAAAAACCTAGACTCGAGAAAAGATTAGTGATTGTACAACCTTATAAGAACAAACATCATTCCCATCAACAAAAGACTCTTAACATTGTTACACACTTATCTCTCCAAACACTATATCAACATGAAGGCCAATCTGGATAACTATGAATGCCTTACAAATCCCAAGGTATAAAACATTAGAAGCATCCTAGA
>Ga0307517_10002419_pt1 | contig 29875 bp, 12 predicted proteins | sample 23_EM_MG_FD_194515 | JGI IMG/M metagenome (GOLD analysis project Ga0307517, IMG submission 194515) | Populus trichocarpa ectomycorrhiza microbial communities from riparian zone in the Pacific Northwest, United States - 23_EM | ecosystem: Host-associated > Plants > Roots > Unclassified | place... | reverse complement strand
AAAAAATATCTGACTGTGCCTAGGAATTTCTCCGAAGTAAAATCTGACACGTGGCAAACTACTTATCTGAACACCTACTTAGCTTCTAAGCCAACTTAATTACAGTGGCAGTACTAGTTAAGATTTTGGCAGTTTCAGCAAAGCATTGTCGGCTTCAATATAATCACCGATTGCTATGCTGGCGGCTAAGGTTTTGACGACCTAATTATTAACAAAACATTAAAAGAATTAACTAAATCACTGTAGGCATATAATCATATAGTCATGGGAGGAAACCTCAGTTTAATCTCTAACCATACACACCCATTTCGAGTCCAAAAGCAAACTTACTTTTCAATGATTTCTAATGTCTTACACATTTCTCAATTGGCTCCATCCATCAATATTAGTTATTTAATATTTTTTTGCAATAAAATAAAATAAACATACAAGTTTTTCAAATATTTCTTTTTTTAAAATCTTATAAATCAGAAAGCCTATAAATATATTTAATTAAATACATTGAGAATTATTTGTGCTAATAAATAAAAAAAACAAAGTATTAACACTCTATTCAATTTGCTTCGTTGTAGGTTAGATAAATTTTTTTTTCCAATGCAAAAGAATTAATTTGTAAGTGTTATTAATGTGTTTTTTGACATCGAACAAAAAATATAACTACGAATAAAAAAAAATCAATACTTACATATGATAAAATATAATAAAAATCATATACGTGAATAAAAATATATAAAATCTCAAACTAATTATTAACATAACATAGGAATGAGACAATGTTGCATTTTCTACGGTTAAATACTGTTTTCTTAGTTTTTATATAATATATTTTTAAAAAAATTTAAAGTTTTTTTTTTAAAAAACAAAAGAATAAAGATAAAAATAAAATGAATGTTATAAATAGATCAAGTATAGAGTGATAAATATTTAAAGTGTAAAAAATAAAAAGTAATTTTTTTTAAAAAAATAGTGTAAAGAAAAAAAAGCTAAAAAAATATTACAAAAAAAATGATAAATAGAAAAGTGTAAAATGATAAAAATACAAAATATTAAAAATAATTTATTTCTTACAAAAAAAAAAAAAAAAAACCCCGAAAATTGCAATTTTTACCACCGATGTAGTACCGTTATAGTACTGTTATAGTAAAAAATTATTGAATTTTATAGCTATCTCATTTCTGTATGAAAATAAATGTATAATAATATAATAATTCACCGTCTATTGTGGTTTCGTCTATGCTAAAAACGCCGTCGCTTTGAATAGATTTGACGGGGATAACGGTCTCGGGTAGCCTCATGTTTTACGGTCAGTGAACATACTTGATACTTACCAAGTGTAGTTGGAAAATCCCCTCACAGTCACAGAAAGAAGACAAGTTTATCCCACTCTTACAATCATGCAAGCCCCTTAACCAAATCCACTCCCAAATTATCACTCATGGGTTCGAACAGATAGATTATATCACCCCAGAAAATCATCACGTCCTATACTCATTCAAGAAAATGGAGCACGCCCACAAACTGTTCGATCAAATTCCTGACAGAAACGCCTTCATTTGGAACGTAATGTTCAGAGGCTATTTACAAAACGAATCTCACTAGGAAGTTGTAGTTTTGTTTAAACAAATGAAGGGACTGAATGTCTTGCCTAATTGCTTAACTTTTCCACTTGTTCTTAAATCGTGTGTCAAGATTAATGCATTGAAAGAAGGTGAAGAGTTGCTTTGTTTTGTGATTAAAAGTGGATTTAGAGCGAACACTTTTGTGGCTGCTACGTTGATCGATATGCAAGCTAGTGGAGAAGCAATCGAAGCTGCTTATAGGGTGTTTGGTGAGCTGATAGAGAGGAATTTAATTGCCTGCACTACAATGATTAATGGCAACATTCCTTGTTGTGATTTAGTAACTGCGCGTCGCCTTTTTGACTTGGCGCCCGAGCGGGATATTGTGTTGTGGAATACTATGATTTCAGGTTATATTGAGGCTTGGGATATAGGAAGAGCGCAGGAGCTTTTTAATAAGATGCCAAACAAGGATGTTATGTCTTGGAAAACAGTTTTGAATGGTTATGCTAGCAATGGGGCTGGCACAGCCTGTGAGGATTGTTTGAAGAGTTGCCAGAAAGGAACGTTTTTTGTTGAATGAGTTGATTGAAGGGTATACACGTAATGCTTGTTTTTTTTGAGGTATTGAGCGCTTTCAAGTGGATGTTAGTTGATGAAAATGAAGCTCCTAATGATGCCACACTTGTGAATGTGTTGTCTGCGTGTGCGAGATTAGGTGCTCTTGATTTGGGCAAGTGGGTGCATGCGTATGCAGAGAGTCATGGTTACAAGGGAAATGGTATGTTGGGAATGCTTTGATGGATATGTATGCCAAATGTGGTGTTGTGGAAACTGCTTTTGATGTGTTCAAAAGCATGGATAAGAAAGATCTGATTAGCTGGAATACGATAATTGGTGGATTGGCAGTGCATGGGCACGGAGCTGATGCCTTCAATTTGTTTTCTCAAACGAAGAGTGCAGGGGGGAATCTAGATTTAATCACATTCATAGGCATTTTGTGTGCTTGCACACACACGGGTTTGGTTGAAGATGGTTTATCATATTTCAAATCAATGACCGATAATATTCAATTGCGCCTCAGATTGAACACTATGGTTGTATTGTTGATTTGCTAGGGCAAGCTGGTCTCTTGGCTCAAGCTGTGGATTTCATCAGAAAGATGCTCATAGAAGGAGATTCTTATTTGGGCTGCATTGCTTAGGGCGTGTAGGGTTTATAAAAATATTGAATTTGCTGAACTGGCTCTTGGAAAACTCATTGAATTTGAGCCAAAGAACCTTGCAATTTTTGTGATGCTTTCAAACGTGCACTGGGACCTTGGAAGATGGAAAGACGTAGCATGATTGAAAGTTGCACTGAGGGAAACAGGGTTAAAAAAATTACCAGGATGTAGTTTGATTGAGGTCAATGATTGTGTGGTTGAGTTTTATTCATTGAATGAAAGACATCCCGAGAAGGAGCGAATATATGGCACCTTGAGAGCACTGACAAAATCGACGAGATCATCAGGATACAGACCAGATTATATGGGGCTGGACGAGAGAAACTAAAGATAGAAGAGATCTTGTTGAGGATGATAGAAACATTATTAAGTTATTCCCTATAACATGGGTTCCTTGAACTTGAACATAATTTACCTTGCTACTTGTTTTGGCAGTTCAAAAGCAATCAAGAGACCTACGGAACTGCTTCATGCCAGGGAAATTATGTACTTTGGTACAGTCAAGAGTATCTTTGTAGCGGAGATGCTTATGCTCAAGATTTTTGTCCAGCGAAGATCCTCCTCCCTCTGGTAGTTGACTAGCTGTTGATTACAACCTAAGCTTTTCCATAAACTTCTTGCTGGTAGAGCATGCTGGGTGGTCGATTCATTGTTTGGTGTCAGAAACCAATGATGGTAGTTACAGTGTAAGTCTTGTCAGTATGCTTCCTGCTGTTGTTGAAATCATCACCGGGTGTGGTAAATTTAGCAAGCTATATTCATATTGGTGATCCTTGTATTCAACCACTTCAATTATTTCCAAAAATCTCATCCTTTTGAGAGCACTGACAAAATCAAATTTAATTGTATTATAAAACCAACTTTTCGTGTAGCTGAAGCTTACTTCGCAAAAGTAAGGTTGAGCTCTATAGTAGTTGGGCTCTAAAGCAACAGGAAATGGATTAAGCTACTTGCGTGAAAGCCATTGCACATTAACGCATCCATTTTCTTGCTTGTCGGCCTTTTACTTTGATTGTATTGCGTAAGGCTTAACTAATAACATTGGTTGGGCTTTTCCCCATTATCAGGTACGCTTCTAAAGCTTCTTCCTTCAGCTAGACGAGGCTTTGCTTCTCCATGTTGCTATTGTTGAAATCATATCATCTTATGTAGCTTATAAAACTGTCAGAGAACCCAACTTTTTTACTCACATGTCGTTTGATTTATTTATTGTTATGTGGAGGCATATAAATTGCAGTTAGTGCATGGAATCGAACCCTTTACTCGCTGCTTTTCCAGTATGGATGCCATGATAGGAAATGAGGAAACGGAGGAGGCCAATCGATCTAATTTAACTGTTCATGTGATAGCCTATCCCTAGCAATCAAATTAAGTTGGGGTAAAAAAAAAAGAGCAGTGCAAAGCTGCATGGTGCCTTCCATATCAAATGGGTTCGAAGGCTTGAAATCCACCCCTGGCATGTAGCCATATCCAAAGGCTAGTTTCAAATATTTCTGCAAGGTTGATTATTTCAGATAAGGAGGAAAGACTAGAAAAAAGGGGCCAAATGATTGCCAGAACATGAATTTATTGAGATTGGTATTGGTGCTGGGCTCTTTCTAGTCGACTGCGGACAATGTTTGAGGCCCAATCGGGTGTCCTCTCCTCTTGCCTAGAGATCCTCTCGCTTAAATCAGCTCCAATCTCTAATTAAATTTAACTTGGTTTTTAAAAAAATATATATTTTTTTTAAACGAAAAATATTTTTTGAAAGTTATGAAAAATTTATAAATATTATATTATCTGCTGATTATATCAAATTTGATTCTTAAATTTTTTATTACTTTATATATATATATTTAAATTTTTTTTGAATTTTTTTTTCAATTTCATCCCTTAGAATTTGATTTTTATATTAACTTTAGTTCTTATTTTTATAATTATTATTTTCTTTTCCCCTATCATTTTTTAATTTAAATTTTTTATCTATCAAATTTGTTCCTCATTCATTTGTTTGTTATTTATTTTATTTGAAATAATTTATAAAATGATTGTTATTTTTTTAATTTCTTCATCTTTTAATTTTTTTATTTGTTTTTTATCTCTATTATTTTGATTATTATTTATTTTATTTGAGATCATTTATAAAATTATATATTTTTTTAATTTTATTCTAATTCAACTTTTTAATTTGTAAGATTTATTCCTCATTATTTTAATAAACTTGATAAAAATAGAATATTAATAACTTATTTTCCAACTTATTTTCCATAACATAATCAAATACTGGAAAATATTTTCTAACTTATTTTTTATTATACTACCAAACATCATAAAATAATTTATTTTTCTGAAATTTAGTTTGATAAAAAATTACTTTTCACTAAACGAAGTCTCAATCTTTCCATGAACGCATGTCATTGTCATGAACAAACTGGATGTTTATGACATGGTTTTCTTAACAGACAACAGCATGTCTAGTGAGTGAGTTTCTAAACAATAAAGTTTCATGCGGTCCTTTTTTTAGTGACCTAAACTCCTAAATTTTCACCTAAACACATACATTCTTAATAAAGAATGGGAGAAAAGAACAATAATTGGAAAAAGAAAGGAAAAGGGTTTTGTGACTAATCTATTTTTTAACCTTCGTCTATTATCAACCTAAACTAATACTGCATGCTTTGTACGTATTAAGTCCAATTTGTCTCTGCATTGATTTTCGAATTTAATTATCTGATCCAGTCTTTATAAATAAATTAAGGCTAATAACACTTCATCATGATGAGTATGGTGGCTATAAAAGATGAACCCTAATGACACGTGGATTTGTAATTAAGCCAGGTGGAGTCACGTAAGCAAGATTGTTTATTTATTGTTTTTATTCACTTTCAATTTAGGCCTGTTTAGTACCGCGGCCAAAACAATATTTGTTTAAAATTAATTTTTTAAATATTTTTAAATTATATGTGCTCATATCAAAATAATTTTTTTTAAAATAAAAAATAATATTATTTTAATAAATTTTTAAATAAAAAAACACTTTTACGATACGAACAATAATTGCCGAATTTCCGAACATCACTTTAATGAGGTTTTTTGTGACTCTTTCGTACGGGAATGGGGTCATAATGAGCGCAAATATCAAAAACTAAATTTTTATTCAAAAATAAATAAAATAAATATCAAATGAATTAAGTACACTCGTGCACCATGGCTGTTGTTGAGCATTATTGGTTAGTAGTCAAGCTGTGTCTGGCTAGCAACTTCAACTACACTTATCACTAGGATTTGTCGATAAAGTATACTCCTCACTAGCTCATGCACAATCCACCATTGTTATTGCTCCTTTACAAGGTTGTTAACTACATGCCTCGGACTCAAATCAAGTACCTAATCATGTACTGTGTTTTTTGAAAAAAGGTTGATAAAGTAGACAGACCATTTACACCCAAACAAATACGCTGATGATTTTTTCCTTCGTAACCTAACCTAATTAAAATCTGGATTCCAGATATTAATAATGCAAGAAACAGACTCGTTTATTCATCACTTGAACCGCGCGATACCTCCAAACCTAAATGTGCTGTGCAGCCATTACAATAGGTGTTCACTAATCACAAATTAAACAGCTTCTTATCCCCACCAAACTATATATAAAAGTAATTAAAAGTTGATTTTAGAGGAATTTGAGAGGGGATGGTTGCTTTTGAGTAATCAATTATAACTGTACAGCTTTCACACTTGCTGCTAAGAATAAAGTGAACTAGCACCTTGTTAAGGCCATAGCATATATATATCTATTTGTGTAAATTTCTTGTTGGTTATGATTAGAGATGAAATCAGTCGGGTTTGGATTTTAATAGCTAGTTTCGCTTCCAAGATGACGAGGCGCATCTTTGAACCTCTGGCTTCGATACTTTTGTGATACATTTTAATTAATTATGCAGAGTCACAACCATTTCTGAATTATGAGATTTGTTATGATTGTATTGTTTACTCGAATTTTAAAATATTTTAGTTTAAATAGGATTAGAATTCCAAATTATCTGTTCCGGTCTGGTAGTCATAATTAATAAGTACGTATATTAGTATATTAAGGAAGTATACACCACACACTCATCACACGTATTCCTTAGACACATACATACAGGTACGTTTTGATCCTAAGATTTTATAATTATGCAAACAAGTCCTTAAATAGGCAAAAATCCTTACCATTTTCTTATTACGTTTTCCCCCTTGCAGCCTTCAAAGAATTAAAGGGCGTTTGGTAGCGAGGTTGCGTCTGCGTTTTTTACAAAACGCAGATACAACCCGTTTAGTAAAGGAAAAAAACAATTTCCTATTCATGGGACCCACGACATTTTAGTGTCCAAAACACAGGAGAAAAAAAAGCAGATGAATCCTGCTTCTTGCGCCCTTCATGCTAATTAATTAGCACGAACAGTGTAGCATGGCTACACTGTTCACTGAACAGTGTAGCCATGCTACACTGTTTCGACCGGACCGATTTCGGTTCAAAGCTTAAAAATACATTGAATCAGGTCCGACCCAGTAAAATAAAAAATAAAAATTATTTTTTATTTTTTAATTGTGTTTTATTCAAAAAAACTAGTGTTTAACATTATTTAATGATACTGCATAAATTAGACAGAGATCGCTTGATGACGTAACATTTATAGAATTTGATTGCAATTCCAATTTTATTCCTGATTATATTTTACCTGATGTTGTTGCGTGCTTAAGAAACAAAAACACTGTAGTCCTTGTCGTATGTATTTCTTACGTGATGGAATTGTAGATAGTTTAATGGAACAATAAAAAATATTTTATAAAAAATATTATTTATTTCATGATGTAATAACAATAGTTAAATCTACAATATTTAAATTAAAAACCATCAATATTAATATATATTTTTTAAAATTATTTTATAACCTCAATTTCAAAAACATTATTAACCAAACACATTAAACTACTTTTTTTTCAACCTCAATTTCAACCACAGTTTTAACCAAACATATATTTTTTCAAACCAACCTCAATTAAAAGTAATTTTTATAAAAACAAAATTTTCAAACCACAACAGCAACAGCAATACCAAACACACTCTATAAACCCATTCCTACATGCGATTACTCTATAAAAGTCTATGAAAATCTATAAGGAAATTATAAAAGTAATAATAAAGGGGCCCCACTATAAATTCTCATTGGGAGCAAAATAGAAATAGACCATATTCAAATATTTTGAAGATTTTATGAGGTTTAAATAGAAAAGTAAAAAATAAAACTGTCCTCCATTAGAGCATAGTTTACAATATATGGACCCAAATGTAGTTGACCCTCACCACACGATCACCTAGTTATTAGATCCCACCTGTTCCTTACCAGTAACTGCTAGCTATTAGTTTTTTATGATAAATCTAATAAGATGAAATAAACTCTTAGTAAGAGAGAAGAGACGTAACAAAGCTCATAGCTTTTATACCTTTTCATTTAATCCACACCACCCATAACTCTCTTGCTCTCAGTCTCCATTTCCAGGTACTTCATTGCTTAGCCTTAACTCTCTCTTTTTTATGTTATTTTATTTTTATTCGCCAGTACTTAATTTGCAAGTAGCTTTGCACTGTTTTTGTTTCTAATCTTGCAGATTTTTTTTTGCATTTGTAAACGTTAAGTGTTTTTGGAAGATGGGTTTTCAGTTTGAATGTTAATGGATTAGATTTTGGTTGTTTTTGTGGGTTTTAAGTGGGTTTTTCATGTTCAAGGGATTAGGTGCTGACTTTGTTTGTGGATTTCATTTTTCTGGTTAGGGTTTTCAAAGGGCTGTCACTTGCTGAAATTAGTTTGGCTTTGGTTAGTGGTGCATTTAATTGAATAAATCAGTAGCGAAGTAAAGAAATCTGTGTTGTGACAACTTGTTTTTATGAAATGATCGGCTTGGGATTTAAACCAAGAACAAACCATCAAGCGTTAGCTTGGTTAATTTGAAATCAGTTGAATTGCTGGTGTCGAGTATTTTTAATGTTTTAAAGATGGAAATCGAAGAGAGCTTGCTTGGCTGCTTGTCACGGAGCATTGGTTTTCAGATTGTCTTTGACATCTGAAGTAGTTTAGTGACTAGGCTAACTTGAAAATGGTGCCCATCGATAAAGTTTTCCACTTTTTTGTGTCTGGTTGAAGAAGCTATAAAAATGGATGTTGAAGCAGAGGAATAGGCTCAGTTTAGCACGTGTCTTAACTTTTCTGGTCTTGGCATGGAAAATGGTTGACTAAACAAAGAATTGTGAATTTTGTATCTTGTTTCCTATAGTTTTTTTTCTTCTTCTAACATTAATAGTAGATTAAAACAGAGTAAAGTAGCTCTTATGGGTTGGGTTCCGTAACCAAAATGATTTTCTTGGGGTTTTGAAGATTTGATTGATTGAGAGTTCAAATTAAAGTAGGTCAAAACTTCACTATAATTATATTTAATTGTGAATTGAAAAAAAAAAAGAAGAACAAGCAGCAAGAGCATTGGTAGATTAATTTCTTATTGTTATCTAATTGGTAAAATATTGGATTGTGGCTGGTTTCTGACACCCTATATGTATAGGGAGGAGATTAGAGCCGTGAATTGGAGTGGATCATGATCAAGCGGTCACCACGTAGAAACCCCAGATCCAAAGGCAGCAAGTTAAAACATGGTCTTCAGATTTGTTTGTTGCTTGGTGTCTGCTTCTGGTTGATCTACCAAGTCAAGCATTCCCATGACAAGAAGAAGGAGCTTGATGAGAAAGATGCAAATCTCTCTCTCAGTGCACATCCTCGTGATGAGCTTCCAAAACTTGGGAGGAAGGACCTCCATCCTGATTTGCAAGACAAGACCAGGAGTGAGAAACCCGAGGAAGAAGAGGAAGAAGACACTGGAGTAGACGAGGAAGTAAATAAGAAGGAAGAAAAGGGGCATGAAAAAGAGAAAGAAGAAGAAACCAAGCATGAAGAAGAAGAGGGGGGGACTAAGGATGAAGAGGTGGAAAGAGAAGAACATATTCATGAAGAGGAAGAGAGAGAAGGAGAAGGAACTAATCATTTAGACAAAGAAAGAGAAGAAGAAATCAGGCATGAAGAAGAGGAGCAAACTGAAGAAGCAGAGAGTGAAGAAACCGAAGACAAGGGCAGACAAGGTAGAGATGATGAAGTAGATGAACATGATCAAGAGAAAATAGAAGGAGAAGCTGACCGTGATGAGGAATTTATGGATGAAGAGAAAGAGAGAGAGGATGAAGGTGAGGAAACAGAAAGTCAAGGTAATGAAGGTGAAGATAATGAAGGCGAGGGAAAGGAAAGTCAAGGTAATGAAGATGAGGACAGGGAAGTTCAAGCAGATAATGAAACTCAATCAGAAGATCAGGATCATGATGGAGGAGGTAAGAACTCCCATGAGGCCCGAGAGGAACATTACAAGGCAGACGATGCTTCCAGTGCAGTGACTCATGACACCCAAATTATAAGCACTGAACCAGAGAAAGAAGGTTTGGAGAAATCAAATGAGAACTTGGCAGCAGATGATTTGCAACAAGATAAGTATTCCATTAGTGGTAACCCCCTGGATGTTAATGAGGATAAAATTAACTCAACATCTCAGCTGGAACAAGCTGAAAATGGCCATCCTTTGAATGCAACAACTGATGAAAAGCAAAATGACGAGATCACTCTGACCAAATCTGAGGATGAGTCACCTAACAACACAAGGGTTACAGTGCTGTCCAATGATCAATTAGTACCAAGCAATAAGTCAATGGAAGTGAGTTCAGAAGCAGGCAATAACCAGGCTGGTGCAAACCTTGAAGTTTCTGGTTCATCCCAGCAGAATGGAATGTGGAATGCCTCAGACTCAAATCAAATTCGAAATGCAACTATTGATGGTCGAGTTACTGGAGATGTATCCAACATTCAAACCACTCAGTTGGAACAGGTTAATAATGACATGTTTTACAATAGCATTGACTCCTCAAACTCTTCTAGTAATTCGGATTCTGGTGTATCAGATAAGATCATTAAGCCTGAATTAACAGTTGCTGAAGATGTGAATTCTGGGTTGTCTTCCAGAACAAATGAGTCTACAGAAGGTACTCATGATGAGAGCTCAGACACCAAAAATGAATCAGGTGGAACAGATGAAAACACCAATTCTTCTAATATGAACGAGGCTGAAGATGCAATCCTGCATGATCCTATTGATTCTTCAATTGGCCAAGATGAGAGAGAGGCTCGCATAGATCTAGGTACACTGCCAGAGACTGGTGCAGGAGGGTTTAACAGTGGAAATGCTGCAGAAGAATGAGATTATTATCAAATGCTCCTGTGCATGTGAGTGATGTAAAGTTTTAGTTACCTTTTCACTCTGTTTCGATACACGCATGTAGTGTTCTAGTATGTTTCCATTTGGCCATGAAACATTTATCAGTGTTTAGAGAGTACAGCTTTAGATTTTCAAGCAACAGTAAAATATAGGCGGGTTGCAATTGCGGATGGGTTTAATTGTATAATTTATATCAGCTTACGATGTGATGCCCTTTTTTTAATCCTTTTAGGTCTTCATTAAGCTTTTCTCTTCAGATCTTTACCTAATGTATGAATGGTTTGGTGATTTGAGTTGGGACCAAAATCAGACTGTTCTAGTGAAAGTATGTTTTATTCTGAAGGACTCTCTACCTGAATTATCTGTTCCTTTCCTTTAAGCTGACAGGCAACTATTATTGTTTATGGAAACAGCAAGATGGAGAGGTTGAGAGCGATTGAAGGATCTTCTTTAAATTGTAAAATGACCAGGTCTTATACTTTAAAGTTCACAGTGAAAGGGATTAAACAGATATGCAACTTTTAGAAGGGAACTCATTTAAATCTTTCTATTAAATCATCCACCGGTCATTTCTCCTTTTTAAGCAGGAAGCTTGGTATATTTTCAGGGCATTGACAAGCTCCTGTACCGTGCAATGCAATTCTTTACTTTCCCAGCAGTAGACTTGGCTTTCTAAGGAACCAAGTTGACTTTTCCGATAGGTTTCTATTTCTGATGGTAAACCACCAAAGGGACAGCATTGACGGGTTGTTGGCGTCTCTAGAGTCCAGCCAACTTCAACTAGCTTTCTGACAGTCTCACGGGAAACAAAATTCGGTATCTAGACGCCATGCACGTCATCTCATTTTCTGAACGATCAAACTTTGGGATGATTGAAGGAGTTTATATATCCGGTACGTGTGTTTCAAGATGATATAATTTAGAAACTAGACTTGGGATTTTTTATTTTCTTTTCTTTTTACTTGTAAAGGGTGTTCTTAAACTAGCAAAGAATAATTATGAAAATCTCGTTTCTTTCTCCGTTCTAAATTATTCTTGACAGCCAGTCAGGCTGGGTCACGAATATTCTAGATTTCTAGTAATTGACACCGCAGGAAAAAAGAAAATCAGCTGGAATTCGAATCATTGCCGCCTGAGACTGGTTGGTGCAAGCGGGATGCTTTGTTATGCCCACCAACATTGGATTCTCATGCCAAGGTCTCTCATTATACAACCATAAACTATCTACTAAACGATAAAAAGGCACATAGCACAAGAAAATAAAATTAAAAGAATAGCGCCACGCTTTGTCATTCCTCTCTGTACAAAAAAATAATAATGCATCGCATACAGCTAATAAACTGCTGTTAGTTATCTAATCAGCAAAAAGAATCCAATACCTAACCAACTCATCTAATGCCCCTCAAACGACAGATCAATCCTCATCCACACAAACATCAAACGACAAAACTCTGACCCTGTCTCAACTCTTTCCTTAGCTTATGAGTAAAGGATTTACAAGCATCCACACTTAGATCCACAGCTGCTGCTAATGCCACAAAGGCTGCCGCATCCTCTGTACAGTTCACGTGTTGCACCCCAATCTCCACCTCTGTCTTGTTGCACCGACCATTACCATTGTTGACACTTGATTGCATTACGAAACCTTTGTACACAAACGGGGACAACAACCCTAGACCAAACTCGGATCCGGACCACGATCCAGACCCCGGTCCCGAACCAAAATCGCAACTAGAATGTGGACTGCTCGCCGGGGTGCTAACACTATTTGTCATGTCAATTGTGAATTTCCCTCCATTTTTAGCGTTGATAACTGAATTGACTAGTGTTGTGGTGGTAGGGGAGGCTGAAACAGAATCATGTAGCAATTCAAATCGGTATCCTAAAGCGTTGGCATTACGTTCACGCCAAGCCTCCAGACGGCCCCATGGCTTCCAGGTACCGTGTGATGGGAGAAGAATTAGCCATGCCCCGGGATTGGACCGACTAACATGGTCCGAACCTGGGGATGGTACAAATGGTGTCACCATTGATGCCATTGCAACAGGCGATCCAGATAGGTCATGGATTGTGATTGACCATCCCTTTCGTTCTTTTGCTGGTGGGTCTTTATCAGCTCCAAGGGAGGGTAGCCAATTTCTTGATGGAGTTGGTTCTGTCATCGATGGCCTGCATAATAACAATGTAGCAAGATCAGTAACGACTTCTAAACAAGGAGAATGATAATTAACAAGATAAACAAACTCAATGTCCAGATTCTAGAAATTTAAAATCTTTTTGGTGGGTGGGTCAAAGGGATAGAAATTTCTCTTGAGATAAACAATTACAGTTTGTTATCCGCATCAAAACAAACAGAACGAAACAGCTTTCGCTAACATAGTTAATGTCAACACAAAGTTTTTGGGATTCGAAAAGATATAGAAGATTTTTGGTTTTCTACGACCATATTTGCATACTTGACCACACACTAAATCCTTTCACTCGGTTTATGCCAAGTCTTCTACTTTAGGGGGGCAAAAGCAACACGAGTGATTCAATAATTAAGTTCCCTCCCTGCAACAAAAGGAAAAAAGAAATATACCCCCTCCCTTTTTTTCTTTAATTACTTTCTCATCAACCAAACACCGGAACAAATCGATAACAAAAGGAGAGAAAACAGTGATAAATTAGAAAACTCACATAGAAACCAAATTACGATCCCCTGGATTCCTCAAACTGAACTTGCAAGTGAAAACAGCCTGCCTAACACTCCCTTGCACTTGAAAAACCTGAGGACTACACTCAGGATCGCCACCAAACTGAAACACGTATCTTGAATCAGGCTCAACTCTAACACACAGATAAAACTGCGTAGATTCTCCTTTCTTGTTTTCTCCAATATCAATCCATCCATTATGCATAACACAAGGCCTAGACTCTGTCTTTCTCAGGTCTAATGGCACCGTCACCTTCCCCAGCAATTTCCCATCTTTCAATCCACAAGTAGCCCCGTTGTCTCTGCTGTATACCTCAATCTCCAAACTCTTGGGTTTCTTGCGAGACAAAAAATTATCAATTTGTGTCTTGTCAAGACTATAACATGCAGCTAAGGAATTCGATAAAGAATTGCTTTCTGGGTTATGATTTCCCTGTTGGTTTTGATTGTTCACTAAAGGAATTGTAGCTTTTTGAGTAGGGAAATTCTTGAGCTTGATCTTGCAAAAGCATTGTAGGCTTAACAAAGAGGGTTTAGAAGAGACGGGAAACTTGAGTGCTAAGCTACCAACAAGTATCCGTACAAAAGAACACGGATCCATTACTCTTTTGAAAGATTAAAGGTCCCCGAAAACTTCCAAGTGAAGTGGTTTTGGAGTTGGTGGTTTTACTTGCTGCCTGAAAGAGAAAGGGAGAGGTGAAGGGTATTTGGGAGGGAGATATATAAGCGTCGCCGACTAGAGAGAGAGATGTGAAGGAAACAGGCTGTGTTTCTTAGGATAAAAGGAATGGCATGATGAGGTCAAGCTCAGTACACAGCTGTGAGCTCTTTGGTTTCTTGGCCAAGGCCTAACAGGTGTGGTTTAAAGGTCGAGGGGAGAAACAGATAGAAAAGAAAAGTATTATGGAAATGATATTCCATGGCTTAAATTGTTTTGTTGACTACTTGGTCTAATTAGATTGTATACACAAATCATTATTCCTTTTTTATATTTCAATTTAGAAAATAAAATCTCAAATGTCAATACAATCCTTTTTTAAAACATAATAACATAAAAGAAAAGGAGAAAAATAGCAATTTAATCTCTCTACTCTTTGAATTGTTGTAATTATTTTGTCCTCGTTATTTTCCTACTAGAGTTAGAAATAAGCGTTGGGCATATGCGGGGCGGGGCGGGGTGAGCTGGCTCACACTACGCACGTACGCTTAATTACTAGATGCCAGCAGAGCGCATCTCTGTCAAATGTCAATACAATTCCTTTTCCTCGTCGTCTTTCCTCTTCCTCTTTTACACGAACAGATTTCTGGATTTCAACACATTAATGATTATGAAAAATATAGCAGTAAGGGTTTGTCGTTAACTCTCCACCATTTTATTTTGAAAAATAATTGAGAGACGTGACTCATCAATTGACACAGAAATTCATACCAGATCTGTATCTTGAAGCTTGTACATGCTGCTTCCACTTTGATGCAGTGATCGTGGTGATCGAAAATATTGTTTTTCTGTCTGTGAATGAAGGAAAACTCTAAACATTGTGGCGTTTTTCGTAGTGAATTTCTATTGTGCTGCACTGTGAATACACATTTAGCACTGTAGACTTGTTGTATACTGAGCGTTTTTTATTTTGATTCTTTTTTTTTTTTAATTTCGCATTCTTGGAATCAAATTGAAAACCGATTTAATAAAGAACCAAAGGGAATATAAGTGGCAACCTACGAGTTTATGAAATATAAGTTCAGTTTAATCTTTATCTTTTCATTTTTTTTTATGTCTCTTCGGTTTTTGAAATTTCAATCTATAACTTTATTATTTTTATTTTACGGTCTTTGATTCAAGAGAAAAAATAAAAAGTTATTGCATTCCGTAATAATAAAAAAAATCTTAGTTGATATCAATTTGAATAACAGAAAAAAATTGATTTTAGTGGAGAAATCTCACCCAAGTATTATTTGGTCTTTCTATCACCTAAAATGATAATATGTTTTTAAAAGGTTTTTATTTTTGGGTTGATTCTCAATCTATGAACTTGTTATTGAGTTATTTGAGATCATGCACGTGTTTATCAAGGTATATATAATGTTTTATAGGTGTTTTAGATCAAAAATCAATTTCAAATAAGTTTCTATGTAAACATAAATAGTTTTCCATTTATTATTGTGGCCAAAATCCAGGAAGAAGCAATCGACACATTGTTTATCTTTTTTAAAAAAAAAAATTAGAGTGGATAACATATTGTCCATCTCATTTTTAAACAATAAAAAATAAAAGTCTACAAGCAAGAGCCAACCCTTTTCACAACGAGTTAGACCAAACAATGTATGAATTTTTTTTTATCTTTTATCTTTTTTTCTTGTTTTTTTAATTAACATTTTTTTATGTATTTTTTTAAAAAATTATTATTTAATTTATATTTAAATTAATACATCCTCTCTTTGATTTTTTAAGATTATTTATTTAGTTTTTTTAGATAATTATTTATTTTTAACTACTTTGCATGTATTTAATATTTCAACGAGATTATTTTAATTCATCTGAACTTTTTATTTTTTTTATATAAAAAAATTATTTTCATTATGTTTTTATAAAAATAAAAACTTTTACCATTGACAGAATAATCTTTAATGAAAAAAACATGCATTAATTTGGAACTGGCAACAGGTAAGATTAAAAAGATGAAATTCGCACTGAGGCTTGTAGCCCAGCGGCAGATGCAAGATTTCCTTGCCTCTGTCACCTGGGTTCGAGTCTTAGCGTGCACGTCTGTCATCCCCGCGGTGTCTTACCTGTCTATTAGGCTTGCAGGGTGTTTAGTGGGTCCGAGGATTAGTTGTGGTGCGCGTAAGCTGGCCCTGACACCCCGAGTTACCCAAAAATAAAAGAAGATGAAATTCAAATTGCTAAAACAAGTTAAGAGCATTAATTATTTTTGACGCGGACAGGAGATAATGTTAACAAGATTTGTAAGAATATTATAATTATAAAAAAAACATTTAATTTTTATTTATTGAAATCTTACATAGAAAAAAGACTAATAATACTAAATAGAAAAAACTATTATAATTACCTATAAGTCATTACGACCTAAAGGAACCTATTTCTCACTCCATTCAACAAAACAGCTAAAACTCGTGATTTTTTGTTTATAAATTCAAGGAAAACACTATATTTACCCATAAAAACATATACTATGAAAACCTTGTGCACTAATATAATAAATGAGATAATTCACTAGCATTTATGAAATCATCAGATTAAATGTCATTTGTGTTTTTTTATTATTATCTTTTTCTTCTTCTTTCTATCCTTTCTCTTTAAAGTTTCGAAAGTTTCTTGAAGTTTTTCTTGTTAGCGGTGGCATTTTTTTTCTTTTTTTTTCAAGAATTTTCTTTTAATAATCCCAGATTAGGAATTTATATTTTTAGATTTTATGTTTTTTATATAATATCTAACTTATATGAAGTTTTGAAAGTTTGTTGAAGTTTTTCTTGATAGCGGTAGCATTTTTTTTCTTTATTTTTCAATAATTTTCTTTTAATAATCCCAGGTTAGGAATTTATATTTTTAAATTTGATTTTTTTATATAATATCTAACTTATACGATTTTCTTACTCTCATGGGTTTTTTTTTTTCAAGATTATTTTTTTTAACTGTTTTATTTTGTGCAGCCTTACTTTAATCTAAACATTGTTGCAAATCTTACTAATTAATTTCTTCAATCATGTTTTTATTTATCCTTGTTCATTCAATTATGTATTAGTTTTTCAATTTAATTCTTATTTTTATAATTTTATTTTTTTAACTCTTTTATAAAAAAATTTATTCTTTTTAATTTTACTTTTCAATCCAAGTTGATAATGTGTTGTTTTTTTATTTTTACTAATAAGTTTTTTTATATCTATGTTTTTTCATTTACTATCATTATCTTTTTTCTTCAATATAATTCAAATAAATTAATTTATTTAATTGATCTAGATTAAAATTCGCTTTTAACTCCGAAATATTTAACTGTAAGAAAAATAAAAACACAAAGCATAGCGCGGACACCAATAACTAGTTAATAAACTAGGAAGAGTCCATCACAGTTCACAAATGCAGTACATGTGTTGTTGTAGCAGATGCGACCATGAATGAGGCTGGGCAGGGCAAGTTTCTTTCTTCTTGTTTTTTTTTTTTTTCCCCCTTCTTGTTTTTCTTTTATCAACATACAGAACGATATTCGAGGGACATGTCGGATCAGAGCTGGAGCACAGCTGTAGCCACTCAAGACTTGGGTTGGACGGTAGTTTGACCCAAACCTTACCCAACCCTATTGGGACCCACTAACAGCCTTCTCTCCACTAATCACGTTGCCTGATTTTTGGTGGCTTTTGGTTTTGGGCAGTCCCTATCCATCTTCCATCCCATTAGATCTTCTTTCTCCTTTTCTTTTTAACCTTTTTTTTTTTTGTTATCTGTTCTTGTTTGTTGGGACATTGAATCTTTTGAATTGCATCACACGTGCAATTCTTTATAAGTTTATTGTTCTTGTTCTTACATTTCTTTAACTTGGCCAAAAGATGCCACCACTTTCTGAAAGTGGTGGTTGAGAAGAGAGAGATTGACAAACCATGATGAATACAAAATTATTGGAAACTGTAGCTTGGGATTCAAAGAACAATAAGTGTTATTCCTTGACGTGGCATGATTTTTAGCTTGTAAGTCTTGATCGAAGATCATTAGTTCTTTAAGTTAATGAAATATTGGCAAGGTTATTAACGATGAAGGAAGCTTTATGACGTTGGATTCATGGCTTGTGGCTCACAGACAAAAGATAGAAAAAATACCTCTTTTTTAATTGGGTCATGTAGCGATCCATTCAAAACCACCGGCCCGTTGCGTTTTCATTCCCTTGTTTTGTCCGTCTCTCTTGTCACTAAGTATGTTTTATTTTACTGTAGTTTTGATGCGGTAAAGAAGATTTTCTTTGGATAAATCTTATTTCACTGGTCTCTTGAAGTTCTTATCGAAGATCTTATCTTATATGGCTCACCAATTCAATAGACGAGATTTTCAGCGTGATAATTTCAGAAATTCTCTTGATAGAATCACCGTTCTGCATGTAGCATGGAGAAAAAGACAAGACTGGCATAAATATCATCATCAACAATGATAAAATGATAATACATGCACCTCAACCACTCGAAACTTAGAAATGGTAATTTGCAAGTAGCCACACTGTTCCGATGAATTTTTCAGGAACTAGCTAGATGGTAAAAGTTTTCCAATATAAGAACCTGTTCAAGGTTAAGCCATCCCAACACACACACACACACATGATTTATGAAGCACGGGCGATTCTCAGTTATGATTTAAGCCATCCCAACCCACACACACACATAAATGAAAATCTCATGCTTCAAGAACATAACATATGTCAATTTTTATTGGTGTTAATGATACTAACTATTGGAAGGATGTAACAATGATGAAAATATAATATATACGAATGATATTAAGATAAAAAACAGTGAAAAGATCTTCTAAACATGAAATAAGAGGAAAGACATGAAGGAAAGCATTGACTAAGATTTCTTTGGGGTGAGAAATGGGCAATAAGCATTGACTCAGTAGATCGCAATAGTGGGCCCCTGGGTTAAAAAAACAATCTGCAAAGATCTGGACATGTCTCTTCATGCTGCACGTTCCATTTTCATAGCTATTCAAAGGTTAATCAATACACAGGCTTTACTCTCCAAACCTGATTAGGCTGTACAGTAAGACCAATATAAATTCGTCTAAAAGAAGATGAGACTGGGGCTTCGTAATGTTGTCATTGGTGATGAATGATGAGTTTTTGCGCTGTCGTGTGATTGAACTAAGTCACCCTTTACAGGCTGACTGCCGTCGCTGCCCGCCCTATGCCGGGGGCTGTGGATAGCAGCGCCTAGGCAACGAATGGCAAACGGGAAGAGAATTGTCAGGACATAGGGAGAAATGGCATGGTCTTTTTCGCATAATTTGTTCTTGTTTTTCAGTCAATAAAGGGGGCAGCGTGTCGAGGATGTTGATTAATGTTCTATTAAGATAAGGGTACCTGTCATCTCAGCAAGTAACTTGTTACACTGTCTTAAAGGATGGATACTCTATGAGTTGTTAAGGTTTATGGAAGATATGGGACATTCATCGAATCAAAGCCTTTTAAAGTAAATACTTAGCCAATTTCATTCTCTCCGGTTGCCTAGTTCTATATAATATGCTATAATCAATATCATTAATCCATGATTTGGAGGTTATAGAATCTTATTATACCCAATGTTATCAAATATGAAATTTATTGTATTGGTGGGCGTTAAAATTTGTTATTGCACGCACATATTTGTGTCATTCGTGGCTGAGATTTGAAGGCAAAAGAAAGACAACGCAAAGTTTAAGGATGATTTGTTATCATTTTAATAAAAGTTTTATCGACAAAACTCAGTGATAAATAAAGTGACAAGACAAATCTCATACACAAGAAAGCATGATCTCCGAGTACCCATCATATGAAATTTTCTTAAATTACTTGATTAAAAAGGATCTTGTAATAAATCCATTTCTGAATACCTCACGAGAATATATTCAAAGTCGTTATTCATCCATATATGTGGCCAATAATGCATTGGTCCAATTATGGACTCAAAGACTATGATTATGAAACTTAAGTGTTCCTTGTTCTGATTCTCCACTCCAAATGTTATTGTCTAGGAGCAAAACTGATAAACAAGGCAATCAACGACCAATAATCTACTAGTGAGGTGCTAGTTTAAAAGGGAATATGAAAGCTTAAAAAATCCCATGCCCATAACCAAAATTGTTGACATGAGGGAGAGTAGAGGCAACACTAATCTCAGGTTTTGTCTCAAATTTTCCGATCTGTCCTGTGCCATTTACTGGCAAAAATGGCAAAGAATTAGAGGACTCGATCAAGATTTTGTTGGTTTGTTTTGTTAACCTCTTCTTTAACTCCTCCAAAGCATCCCTCAATTGTTCTAGTTCCTGCAATCCTAGTTCTTCAACAGGAGCTTCCCACCAACACTGGCTTCTACTACTCTTTCTCATTTGGTTAAGTGTTTCTGAATGCCGTTTTTCAGCCTCCAGTTGGTTAAGAATCTGAGTTAGCTGCATATTATGCTCACGAACGTTAGCATTTCGATGCGCTTCGATGAGTTGGTGAGTTCCAGAGCTTTGAGGAGGTGCGTTTCGTGTGAGAAATCGATCCATGATAGAATCAACATCGGGGTGGCCAAATGAAAAGGCCTTATGAGCAGGAGAGAAAACTACAATTGCTATGTCAACCCCACAGAGAGTGCAAAGCTCGCTAGCCTTCTTGAAAAGACCAGCACGTCTTTTAGAGAAGGTGACTTGCAGGTGATTTTTCTTGGGTATTTTCTCAATCTTAATCTTTTGGCGACCCATGCTTGGCTTTTTGTTCACCATTGCGAAAATATGTATACGTCGAAGAAAACAGATCTACTACACAAAATACCTGGTCTGGAATTGTGGGAGAATGCTTGGAGGGAAAATTACACGCGGTATTTATAGGCTGAACATTCCCTCCAAATCCTTCTCGGGCTAATAAATGTCATTTGAGTGTCTTAATTTAGCATTTCCTCGTATGATTAATCTCTTTATTTGGAGGTTATGCAATCTTATGCTTTAATTTTATATTTACCACTAAGGAATTAAATATAAATATATTTTGGATAGCCATGAAGAAACCCTTTGACATCTGCAACTCCATGTCAACAGTTACCAACCATAATCAATTTCTACCTTAAAATGTCACTGAAGATCATTATGTGATTAATGGCCTCTAATGAGTTGGATATGTAGGTTACTTCTGTGCAAGCATCATTAGAACGAAATAAATGGTGTTCCTAACTCAATCATTAAGGACATACTCCAAACCCACACAAATAAGATCCAAATAAATTTCTCAAAGCAAAATGGCTTGGAAAAAATGAGATTTTATTTTTAAAGAATTTCAGAAATTAGAAAAAACGATATAGAAATATAAATAAATACCTCTACTAATTAATAATTTATTTTTTTTGTTTCTTATTTTATGAATGTTATTTCATATGGGTATTTTTAAAAAATATCTTATTTTCTTTTCAATTTTTTAGATTTTAAAAATTAATATTTTCATTTTAAGCCATTTTTTACTTCAAGAAGTTGAAATCAAGTCAAACTGAGTGCATCTAATAATTAAGTAAAAAACCTACCCTTAACCAGGTTTTAAATAAAGATTCGTCCTAATTATAAAGGGGCTTCATTAATTATATTAGTAGCAAAGAGATCCAACTAATAAAATCTGATCAACAACCCTAGAAATAATATTACCCGATTTTTGTTTTTATAAATAAATCAGTTATATGGCAAATTGGTAACCAAACGTCTCTTTAAGTTTTCTCCATACCGTATATATATTCTCATCTTAAGATGTAATTTATAGTATTGTTATAGCTGTATCTTTAGTTATTGCTAGATCTCAAATATTTCTTACATACAAGAGAAACCTTAATCTAATGCACATGTTTTTCTTATATTAGTTTTTTTATTTAAATTAATGACATAATTATCCTTCAAAAATAAAAATTAACTGTCAGGACTGATACGTGGTAGGGTGGATAGCTAGCTCCTTGCTTGTGTCGTTGACTTTGTCAACGCGGACCGGGGCGAGCGGAATTCAGTCGAGGCTCGAAGATACTAAGCTCCATCCTACTATACTACCGAAGGGCGACGGGCAAAGCTGAAAGGAGATAGTGTGCCTTTCTTTGTTCTCATAGCAGAGTGAGGGGCGCTATCCATCCGCCAATAGAGCCGGGATCCGCTCATATGCTGCATGAGGGGCGGCAAAAGACGACTTTGCCCGTGAGTTGGCCGGAATTCGGACCAAAATCTCACTTGCAGCTCAGCTGCCTAAAAACAGTGGACAAACATCTGACAAATTGAAAATATGAGTCCACATTTTTTAAAAATCTAAAATTATGATTTTTTTTATTTAATTCCTTGCTATTCTCGCTCAAATTCTAACATAACTATATTCTGAAAATACTCTAAATTATAAACTCCAAGGCAATTAAACTGAATATTTTAAAAATAGCTTAGCAAAATATTAATTTTTACCAAAACACACACACAAAAGAGTGAATTTCAAACGAATACTAACTTAATCACAAAAATTCAAGGATGTTACAGTCTAATGAACAGTTGTCTTTAAGCTCTGTACCATGACTTCACTAGGTAAATATTTTTGTAAAGCGCCACATATAAAATAAAAACATTAGTCTCTCCAAGAAAAAACATAAATACTGTGAACATCTTTGAACAAAATCCTTTTTTAATACATACTAAAATTAAATTAAATCAGAAGGAAAAAAATATTGTTGTCTCTATCATATTTTTCTATTCACCCTCATAATATAGTGATTTTTTGTCATTCTCAAGAAAAATTATTTGCCTTTAGAGTATTTTTATCTTTTTATACCATATATTAGTCAATATAATTATTTTTTTGAAGTATTTTTGTCTATTTAATATATTTATGAGAACCAAAATAATATTGGGATTAAAAAAAACTAACACTTTAGGATAGGGGTGGTATTGTTTTTTGTTTTTAGAATACAATAAGATGACGCATATGTCCTTAAGGAAAAAAAATTAAGCAATTGAAACAAGGGTATTATCATCTTTTTTTATTTTTTTTGTAATTATTGGTTTGGTTGAAAGTTATAACGTAATTTTTTATTTAATTTATAATTTTTAAATTCAAAAAAATTGCAAATGTGTGAGAGACACCTCACACTTTGAGCGGTGCGTGCAACGTCTCTTGATGGTGTAAAATGAGTTTTTGCCATCTCATTTGGTTATCTTCCGTGTCCTCTTTTTTTATTAGTAGCGCGTGGCATCTAAAAATGACCGGTTTGTCGCTCATGACCTTTCATTCCTCCCTTTTATTTCTCTCTCCTAACCCCAACAAATCAATTATGGCCCTTATTGTTGGTGGTGTTTCAGATTCAGTATTTTTAGTTTTGATTTTTTTTCTTTTATCTTTTGTTAAAGTTTTATTTGTTTTCAATTTAATCTTTCAATTCTAATTTATACGTGTAAATTTTTTAATTTGGTCGTTCTACTTTTGATTCTTTTTTTTTTCTTTGTTCTTTTGTCAAAGTTTTTATGGTTTTTAATTTTATCCTTCATATGAAGTTTTTGATTATTTTTTAAATAAGAATAATACAAATTTAAATTTGGTTCTTTTTCTTTTGATTTCTTATTTTTTTTCCTTTTTAACAAATTTTTTATGGAATAAAAAAATCAAATATATAAAAATATTATTTAAATTAAATGTATTATATAAATCTAAATGTATTAAATGTAGTCTATTAATTAAATATATTAGGAATATATATATTAGATTTGGTAATAGAAATATAATAAGAATAGTCTTGAAAAGTATATCTAACGTAGCTATTTACAAATAAAATCTAGATAGTAGGTCTCAATATTAAAACAAAAAATAAAGTGAATATAATCAAATTGTAAAATCTTTCAAAAAAAAAAATTATCAGTTTACACAAGTTGTTTTAAGAATATTTATAAACCTTTTTTTTTTTTAAGAAAGCAATCGTAATTATTAGTTAAAATCTTATATAATTTGGTGATGAGGACTCTCCTTTAGAGCAAACTAAATTTATTGCACCATATCTTAAGAAATCGTTAGGTAGATTCGATTTATCTCATAGCATTAGACAAAATGAGAAGTTAGGAATATGATATCAATAAATTATAGAAAGTGACATTAACAAACAACTACGAAATTATCCTCCTCGCTTATTAAATGAGAATTTAAGGAAATTTGGCAAACAACAAATTTATAGTAATTAACAGTGTGTCCATGTTATTGCCTAGGCACCCTATTCTTCAGACACATAATTAAATACGGATCATCAAATACTGGAATATTTCTGACCGTGAAGAGACGCGAAGGCTACAAGATGATGAGCACCGCCCAAAAATGCTGTGGATGACACCTTTCTGAGTACTTATTCAGACTTTCAGACCCTCCTGATCAAAAGAATCCACGTCTATATCCAGGATTATTGTAATCATACTGTGGCAACACCATATTTGGATTGAAACCACCTACTTTTCGATCATAAGGGAAAATCCCCCCGCTGGAACTTGAAGCGAAAAATTGTGGAGGACCTGGATTTTCGATTAGAAGTTTTTGAGCTTGCTTCGTCACATTCATCTTTAGGCCCTCTAGAGATACCTTCAACTGCTCAATTTGAGGCAATGTAAGCTCCTCGACGGGAGCCTCCCACCAGCATTGACTTTGTGCCTTCCTCATTTGGCTAAGCTCTTCTCCGCGCTTTTTCTCTATCTCAAACTGGTTTACCACCTGATGCAAAAATATTGATGAAATAGAATTTTTAAGCTACTTTTATCACTTGTAAAGCACAATGGATGGTTCCGATTGAATGTTTACACACAAATCTGTAGAGCTTGACTCGCTTAATTTATTTTTTGGATTTATTACAGATCACTTGATCCGTGCATGTGACGAAACAAAACGATATGGTTTGTGTGTAATGCCTAACCACACATCGATCTCGCCTTTGCTACCTTTCCTCTTGATGCTCTCAGCACACCAACTACAAACCAAGAGATTAATGATAACGCGCGCAATACTTGACACGATCATAAATATATTTACGTACCTGTGTGAGCTGCATATTCAGTTCACGGACGGTGGCATTGCGATGAGCTTCAATAAGTTGCATGGTACCTGAGTTTTGAGGAGGGTTTCTAGTGAAGTAACGATCAATGACAGTCTCAACACCAGGGTGGCCAAAGGAAAAAACCCTGTTTCCCGGAGAAAAGACGATGATAGCAATCTCGGCGCCACAAAGAGTGGAAAGCTCGCTAGCCTTTTTGAAAAGCCCGGACCTGCGTTTTGAAAAGGTAACTTGGAGATTGCTTTCCTTCGACATTTTCACCATCTCCACCTTTTGGCGACCTCTACTCTTTCTCGCCATGGTTAAAGCTACAAAAGTTCAGAAGAAAATAAATGGTACTCTACTGTTTTGTTTGGCATGAAAATGCAGGATTTATATAGGAGTTTATTGGTTAATTTATTCGTTTCTTTTTAATAACAGGTCAGGATGTTGAAAATCAGAGCTAGCTGTTCCTTATTGATCATCATTTTGGCGGCAGTTTTATTAATCAAGTTAATAGTTTACTAGTTTTGGAAGTTCCAGAGAATCCCTTTACGATTCACATACATGGCATTGCATCGTGAATACTTGGAAATTTTAGAGTTACGTCATTCTTACAATGCATGAAGATTTACTTGTAATGAGGAAACTTTCTCGAAAATTAAACTTGTGCTTTCTATCGAGTACTTTTCCCGCCCTCCTGTTTTCGTTGATGAACAAACGTTCCTCTTTTCTGTGTTCGGAGAAGCCGTGACCAGATTGCCGGCCAAAATACCCTTTCCCATATTATAATTAATTACTTCTGTTGCCATTGTATCTAAATTATCAATATATTATCTTCTACACCAGCTTTTGTTTCATATATTCAGACTTATTCAAGTAAATTTATTTCTAGAACATAGCTCTAAAATTTTTCAAGAAAGGAAAAAAAAAGATGCCGGAATCTGTTAAAGATTTCATAACAAGTTAACCTAGAATCAATATCGGGCCAATAGATAAGAAATTAATGACGATTGTTTTTTGTTACTTATTAATAAAGAAGAATAAAATTAAGATGCCACATGTATAACATGAGAAATTCAACGAATAATAATTAGTGATATTTATTTATTTTTAAAAAATAAATATAAATAAAATAAATAAATTTTAGATGAAAATATTTTTATTGTTTTTTTATGAATTAGGTAAACTAATAAGATGAATAATAGTAAAAAAATAAAATGAAATGAAATGCTATGTACATATTCACCCGGCGGATGAATAATAGTAGAGAAACGTCCCTATCCAGTGATAGGTATGATTTGTTCAATTGAATAGGAATTTAGTATGATTTTGTTAACAAATATGATTTATCACATCATCAACAATATTGAAGGAGGCCAGATCCCTTGAATAAGACCTTTCAAATTGTTTCTATAACTTGTCCAGATATGTTTAATTAAGTGCATCTGTAGAGCAACTCAGATAACAAGCTTAATTTTTCAGGCATCCTCCCCGTATAAAAATCATCCATAGATTCTACTATTACGTGAGGGAGGAGTGAATAATTCATACATAACTTGATCCCTTTTTCCCTCTCCACAACCCCCCTTACTGTTTATAGTGATGTTATTTTCTGTTTGGTTAGGTTTTTGTCAAAAAAAATAACCAAATTAAAATTATTTTTAAAAAAAAAAAAACCAAAACCGACCGGTTTCTATTCGGTTTGGTTTTTTAGGAAAAAAATCGGTTCAAACCGGTTTGGCTCTGTTTTTTGGTTTGACTCGGTTTTTTCTGGTTTGGCTTGTTTTTTTTTTGTTTGGATTCGATTCGATTTTTTCGGTTCCAGACTTATAAAACCGAAACCAAACCGGTCAGTTTTTTCAAAATTTTAATCGGTTTAATCGGTTTTTTTTCATGGTTTGATTTTTTCGGTTATTTTTTTTCTGGTTTTCTCGGTTTTTTAGTTTTTTTCTCACCCCTAGCTGTTTCTTTTTTAATACCTATTACAAAGTGTGTGTTTTCATTTGATATTGTGTTGTATAATTTTTATATTTAAAAATGTATTAAAATAAAAAAATAGTTTTTTTATTTTTATTTTTATTTTTAACATGATAAAATTATTATAAAATATTAAAAATATATTAATTTAATATTTTTTCAAATCCGTCTTTTAAGTCTTGAAGGAGGGTTTATGTTAGATGATGGTGGCAAGTCACCAAATGTTACGACTTGCTGTGACATTTTCTTCCAAAATACAGGGGACTCGAATTATGATATTGCAGACTTGTTGGTGACATTGCCAAAATTTGGTGAAATGCAGAACAACAATAGTAAACAACAATCACGCAAATAGACTGCAGTGAAAAGGCATTCAAGCACGCAAATTTTATGAAAAAAAAATAAATAGAAAGTGCCTATTATTTATGATAGGGATTCAAATCTGCCTCGTACAATATTGAAAAAGGTTAAGAAAGTAATAAGAATACTCAGCATAGAACGAAAACTTGTCTGAGTGCAGAGGGCACAAAAACTCAATGACCTCAAGAATGATTGGCACTACATCTGATGGGAAGCTAACCCCGAGCACAATGAACAACAGACTGCTCACTGCTGGATACTGAAAGATAAATCTCTGAGCTGTTGAGGATCCACCTCTGATGGTGTCCTAGTAAGGGCACACTGAGCAGTTGTTGTCTTTGGGAAAGCTATGACATCCCTGATGGAAGTAGCCCCAGCCAACAACATAGCCAATCTGTCCAGCCCATAAGCAATCCCCCCTGTGGTAAAAAGAGAGAGATCAAAACCAGTGAATTATATAGTTCAGTAGTAAAATGATCATTAAGTCCTAGAACAGGCTCAGCATTCCATACCATGTGGAGGAGCGCCCATGTCTAAAGCCTCCAGAAGATACCCAAACTTCGCTTCAGCCTGCAGACAACGAAATGTGACTCTATTTACAGGAAAGGGTGTGAAGGTATTCCTAATAAAGATGATTATGTGTTATAACCATGGTAAAAGATGGGACTTGTGGACTAGCAGTCCCCGCATTCTTAGTGAAGATGCCAGGTTTCCGTTTGGGAATTCAGGTAACAAATGCCGAAGAGGGCTAGAGAAAACTCTGTTTACTTGTGCTTTTCTTAATTGGATAATTAGTCCATGTGCATTAGAGAAACGCGAAGCTAAACATAAAAAATCCTTGCCCTAAAAGATAGAAAGTAATTTTTTTAAAAAATCCAATTTTGAGGTTTTAATTTTCCAGAGATAGTTTCTAATGTTTCAGAATTCATCTTCCTTTTACATTATCCACCACCCATAATTTTCTTTCCCATCAACAAGCAACAGCTCATAAGTTAAGAAATGACACGGAGAAAAATAAACAGAAAACAGTAGAGAATCCTCCTCCAGTGATCTTATGTATGTTATGGAGAAAATATTGAACATGGAACGCATGACAATCAAAAGTGCATACAGCATCAGGTGCTTCTCACCTGTTCAGGGGAGATGCCAACAATTTCCAAAACCTTCTGTTGGACCTCACGTTTATAAATTCTCAAACTTCCGCCACCAATCTGACAGTGCAACAAAAGAAAGAAAAGAAAAACGTTGTTCATTATGGCCTGGCATAGCCTTCAAGCTTGTAGACATGTAAGGATACAGGGCTAAGTACCTCAACCCCATTGTAAACCATGTCATAAGCAAGGGCACGAGCAGAGGAAAGGTCTTCCATGTCTTCAGGATTGGGAGCAGTAAATGGATGATGCAAGGCCTGCCAAAAAAATACAATTTCAAGAAAAAGAAAGAAAAAGATAGTACCATACAGAATGAGACTGGTGATAACCTGATGTAACTAGCTGTCAATCACACAACAGCCCCACCATGAAAAAAAAAATTAAGGCCATGTTTGTTTCCCGGAAAGTAGTTTCCGGGAAACCACTTTCTAAACTTTCCTGTGGTTGTTTGCCATTAGGAAAGTTAGTCAACGGAAAACACTTTCCAGTCAAAGAAAAATTTGGTTTGGTTTCCAGGAAAGTGTTTTCCCTTTTGGCTGTGTTTGTTTTCCGGAAAGTGATTTCCGAGAAATCACTTTCCAAACTTTCCTGTGTTTGTTTGCCATTAGAAAAGTTGGTCAACGGAAAACACTTTCCAATCAAAGGAAAATTTGGCTTGGTTTCCAGGAAAGTGTTTTCCTGGAAAATTTGGGTGGAAAACACTTTCCGGAAGTTGTGAAAAATTTAGAAATGTCATTATTTACTGATTATATCAAATTTGATCCTCAAACTTTTGATTGCTATATATAATTTGTTTTGAATATTTATTTTTCAATTTCATCTCTTAAAATTTAAT
>Ga0307517_10002418_pt1 | contig 29884 bp, 22 predicted proteins | sample 23_EM_MG_FD_194515 | JGI IMG/M metagenome (GOLD analysis project Ga0307517, IMG submission 194515) | Populus trichocarpa ectomycorrhiza microbial communities from riparian zone in the Pacific Northwest, United States - 23_EM | ecosystem: Host-associated > Plants > Roots > Unclassified | place... | reverse complement strand
ATATATATATATATATATATTAGAGTTGATGAAAGTGGGATTCATCAAATTTGACTAGATTAATTAAATCAATATATAATATAATTTAAAATAAAACTCTAAATTAATGAATTATGTTGATCCGGTGTATATATATATATAAAATATTATTTTATTAAAAAAATTAAATGATATTATTTTAGAGTTTACCTAATAAACTCAACTCATGATGCATGCCTTGAATTAGGTATAATTAACTATTTAAAATTTATTTATTCTAGCAATTATAGCATTAGGATTAGATTGCTATAGCATTAGGATTAGGTTTGGGATAGATTAATGACATTAATTGTCTAGGTATGGATGGAGTTTAGGAAGGGTTTGGTGGATAAAATTTCATAATTATGTCTATGATTGTAAAAATAAGGGGAAAGTATGACTCTTAATGAAGTAACAATCCAAGTTTCTGTGTCAATTTATTTTATCTAAGTGAGTGTTTTTGTATTTTAATTAATATTTTTTAAATATTTTTAGATAGTTTTAATGTACTAATATTAAAAATATTAAAAAAATATAACTTTGATGTATTTTTAATTAAAAATATTGTTAAAAAACATCTTGTACAATAATACCAAACACACTATAAATAATGAGGTTAAAACAAAATGTTTCATAGTTATTTATATTAATGTTGATCATTGCCCCTTACTTTGTTTATAAAAATTTATATATCCTAAGATAAAGTTTTTTCTTTAAAAAAAAAAAGAGAGAAGGGAAGGGAAATAGCATATAACCAAATCATACTGAGAAATTAGGCTTTGTTGCTAATCTATGGAGGCAATCATAAAACTCTTGCTTGTGATGGTTTTGGTTTCTGTATGATTTGGTTTCTCTTTTGGTATTTCTTTAGGAATTGTTCATGCCTGGATGGAGGCTTTACATGAACATTAGCAACATTAAAAAGCTTTAGAGGTAGTTTGAAATTGCATTCTAATTAATGTTTTTTTTTAATTTTTTTTTATATTTTTAAATTATTTTGATGTGCTGGTGCCATCATTAAAAACTTTAGAGACTATTTGGAATTATATTTTAAACGGTGTTTTCTATAAATTTTGATTTTTTTTTAAATTTTTTTTTAATGTTTTTTGATCGTTTTGATATTTCAATAACAACATTAAAAACTTAGAGGTTGTTTGGAAACTATAATTTTCACCGCGTAAACAAACCCGATTTAAGTTTGGTTGAGTATATAAATGACCATTTACTCTTTTTCAAAATACCTTTGCATCAAGATGCCCCGAATCCTTTCACCCTTTCTAGTTTTTGAACCTCAAACATTTTATTGTTTTATTTCTTAATTTAATGGTAATAATATTCTTGAATTAATTTATATGTCAATTTATATTAATTTTTTATTTGAATTATTTTAAAAATATGATTTTTATATCAATATGATATATTCAAAAAAATCTAGTGAATCGTTTTAGATGTTGATTTCAAAAAATTAAAGAAGGTATCATATCTCCTTAATTACCAAGCTAGTCTTATAAAATTAAGATGAATTCTTCAAGAATAGGATACATTCTCTTTAGAATAATTATTTGAAATATAATTTTTTTTTTTGTTCAAAATAAGATCTCATTGGTGTGACAGTCAATGGTCTCCATATATGAGCACATGCATGAAACTAAATTCACCTTCCAGCTAGGTTATAACAATTATTATATGTGACTGTTTGTTTTTATGTTTTAAAAATATTTTAAAAATAATTTAATTTTTTTTATTTTTTTTATTTCAAATTAATTTTTTTGTTGTTTTAAGATTATTTTGACATGCTAATGTCAAAAATATTTTTTTAAAAAATAATATTTTAATACATTTCTGATGGAAAAACAGTTTAAAAAGCAATCACTACCATATTCTCAAACACCCTTTAATAAACTTAACAAATTCAATGTTTTTTTTTTCCAATTAAACCTTAACTCGATTCAAGTTATATTTCAAGTCACAAATTTTTCATTGCAATTGTTCAAGTCAGGTTTTACCGCTATGATTTAAAAAAAGTTTTTTTTTTAATTAATATAGATATTCGAGTCAGCTTGTATGTATCTTGATTAATCCCATAAATTTTAAAATTAACAACCATATAAGTCTCAAATAATTATCATATTAACAACTACATGTCAACAAATTAATGAAATGTGATTTCATTTCTCTACTAAAACTGTAAATGAAATTCAATTAATTCAAAGTGTGCACGTTGCAACTTCCAAACCTAACCACGAAACGGTAGCTAGGACCTTAAACTTGGTGGTAGGTAGCAACTAACACGACCATCTCCTTTACAAAAAGGCCCGCCACAGCATTACTCTAACTTCATAGCCATTACTGTGACCTTCTTGCTTGCTGATTCAATAAGTGACTGAGAAAACTACATAAATGGCAACATCCGAAGATGAAAAGAAGATGAAGATACTATGTCTCCATGGATTTAGGACCAGTGGAAGTTTTCTTCAAAGGCAAATTAGCAAGTGGGATCCTTCCATTTTTTCTCAGTTTGACTTGGTATGTAACACTCTAATCATTGATCATGTAGTTAGACATTATTGCAAACATTTTACGATCTCATCGGTTTGAAATGTGTAGCCATAGTTACAATCCAAATTTTAACAGAGAAAAGTCGGCATAGGAGAGGGAAAGTAGTGTTTGTTACCTAAGAAAATAATAGAAGACCATAGTATTGGTTTGGTCGATGAATCAGATTCGTGTAATAATTTATGGGATTACGCTCAAATACTGGGGAATACTAATTTTGAACTGGTCATACACCATCATTCAGGATTTTCCAGACGGAGTATTTCCAGCTCGAGGCAAATCTGAAATTGAAGGCATTTTCCCACCACCATACTTTGAGTGGTTCCAGTTCGACAAGGTATGCTAGGATCTCTCCTCTTTTGGGACAAGCAGGATGGCATGCCATAGGAAAAGAAAATCATCGATAAGATTTCCTTTCCAGGCTTTAAATTTTATATACAAGTATCAGTAAATGCTAATATTTGGAGTGTCAACCTGCAGGACTTTACTGAGTATACAAACCTTGAAGAATGCATCTCTTATTTGTGTGAATACATCACAACTAGAGGTCCTTTTGATGGTTTTCTCGGCTTCTCTCAGGCATGTATCCGTATCAAACTTGTTAAACCCGGCTCGAACTATCACCCAGCTCAGGGCTTGGGTCACAGATGTTTTTGTACATTTTTTTTAAAAAGATTAAATCTTGTTTTGACTTGGTGAAGTACGAGTTGACTTTTTTAAACCCAGCTTGGTTCAAGGGCTGAGTCTTGGATGAACGTGCTAGGCCAGTTCGGGTTTAATAAATGTGATCCGTGTTCTTCTATTTGACTCGTACATCTAGTTTCCCCTTTTTTTTATCAAGTCCCTTCTCTTTTCTTCAGGGTGCCACACTCTCAGCCCTGCTACTTGGCTATCAAGCTCAGGTATGTAGACTTTTTTGCTTTCTAGATTGTTTCGGGGCCTTGATAATATCAGGCGAGGCAATGAAAAGGGCAAATTTTGTGATGAAACAGGGAAAAGTATTGAAGGATCATCCACCCTTTAAACTGTTTGTGTCGGTATCAGGGTCCAAATTCAGAGATCCAAGCATATGTGATGTTGCCTATAAAGACCCCATCAAGGTAAAGTCAGTCCACTTTATAGGAGCCAAAGATTGGTTGAAAGAACCTTCAGAGGACCTCGCCACTGCCTTTGACAGCCCTCTCATCATAAGACATCCACAGGGCCATACTGTTCCTAGACTTGGTAGGTTATGATGCTTAATTTTTAACTCTAATTAAATTTCTTCGAAAATACTCGACCATGTCAGGTTTTCAAAACTTCCAGTTCAATGCTGCATTGTTATGTTCATAGTCATTGTACCTGTCCTGGCCCGGTGGGTAGGTTAAAAAAATATGTGATTCAAAGTCTCCTCTCGGTGAAACTCGGTTGATCTCACCGAGTTGTTTTATGGCCTGGTTGACCTGAACGAATCCGCCTAAAACCTGGCGGGATCAACTTCAAGATTTCCTTAAAAATAACAAAATGAATGATTGACCTGAACAATCCTCTAAAGAGGTTTGACAACTATGATTATGGTTGTAATTGCTATATAAATAATTGAAGTGATTTTGGTTGCATGATCAGTATTTTATGTTGCAACACAGATGAGGCAGCCACGGAGCAGCTACGTGCTTGGGCCACAGAAATCCTCAGTTACAATAACAAAATTCTAAATGGAGAAACTAAAGTGGACGATGAAGAAAAAAAGCCAGAAGAGGTCTCTAACAAGATCGATACTACTCAAGTTCAGCAGGATGGAATTGGCATTGAACTAAAGAGAGAAGTTGAAGTTGTGAAAGCCTAAAAGCATCAGAAGCAAATAGCAGGCAATAAAAGGCAACCATGTTTAGCCCTGTAATGGTTATAATATTTTTTTTTCTTGGCATTGTCTCAGCTGAGTTTGGGTGTATCAACCGAGTCACTAATAATCTATTAAGGTCGATCGAGTTTTACTAGCTCAATGTTTTATTCGGTTTAACTAAAAACCTGGCGCGGCTGCAGAAGCAGCAGAACTACACTGTTCAGACAGCAGGACAAGAGCCTGGAAGCTAATTTCTTCTCTCTTCCTCTGTTTTCTTCCTTGTAATCTAAATATTATACTCCTTGTATTCTAGTTAAAAACTCAAAGGCTTGTGCATTAGTTCTCTATAAATCCATGGTTTCTAGAGAGTCTGTGCTTCTTAAAAGATTGGTGATGGAAGGAGTTAGACAACTATATTTTGAATGCCACGCTTGAGATATCATATCATCTTTTGTGATGCAAATTTCTCTGCAGGCATGATTATGTAGGCTGGATAGTACAACACTATAATCAGAAGGTGTTGATATTATTGACCAAATAATAACAATAAAAAAAATCTGAATGTCTAAACCTAGAAATTATAAACTTAAAACCTCACTCGGGTTGAGTTTTTAATCAAATTAAATAAAATATTAAGCTAATAAAAATTAATTTATTTTATAAAATCTTTTCGAGTCAACACCTATAATTCGTAATAAATACAGTTGACTTGGAACTTTCCTTGAATGAATCTCAAAATAAAATCTCAATATAAATTATATTCAAAGGTTCTAACATCCCTTGAGTTATGTTAATGAAAATATAATTGAGGAATCTGTGCCATTGGGATCAATTACGAGAAAGCAAATAATAAGTCATGATTTACATAAAAAATTAGAAGACATCATCTTTATTCTTTTTTCATATTTTTTTTATTAACGTGGATGCTCGGGCCAGTTTGTGTGCACTTCGACTAATCCCACGGGCCCTGAAGTTAACGACCATGTGAGTCTCCAGTAGTCTTGAGATTTGTGAGACTCGAACTGATGACTTTAAGAAAGCAAATCTAAAACCTAACCAGTTAAGCTACACCTCTCAAAACTGTTTTTCTCTATGCTTTGCCCAAGAAACAAATAAATATACAATAAGTTGATACTACACATGCCATTGTTATTAGTTATAGTTATTAAACTTAATTTCATCAATAGACTTGATGATCCATAGCTGGGCTAAGATTAGATATTTTTTTAAATCATCTTCAAAATTCACCCAAATTAAACTTGAATTATTCAATAGTTAACTTGGAATCCTATCAAAACTAGTGATACCTGAATGAGTTGATTTCAATATTTTTTTAATTTTTTTCAAAAATAACATTATTTAAGTATTTTCTTAAAATTTTGTTCAAAAAGTATTTTTTCTTTAAATTGAAACGATGTTATTAGTTGTTAAATCAGAAAACTCATGAGACGTGTCTTAGGCCAGGTCAGGTATCAGACTGGATTTAATACTATGGTAGGCAAGAATCTTATATGGGCCAGGTTTTCCCTACAAGTTCTGAGAAACTATTTCTGTTTGGCCTGCGTATTTGGGTCTAGGTAGTTCGGCAGAATGTTATATTTTCCGATAATTAGGCCCAATATAATTAAAAAGGCACACGACGTTGCTTGTAAATCAGCTTCAAAGAAATTTAATTTTACCGTAATTTCTCCAGAGATCTAAAAATCTTCAAAACTAAACCATTGTAATCGCTTTAGCAGCAGAAGCGAGATCAAACCGACGTCAAATCTCGCAAATCCGCTGCGTTTTCCACTCAGAAAATGGCGACTACAACTGAGGTCAGTCTCTCTCTCTGCGTCTTTGAAGCGATCAAACTGATTACTCTGTTCACGAGATCTAACAAAATCCGGTTTTGTTTTTTGAAAATTTACAGGCGCAATCAAATAATGAAATCACAAAAAGTGTGTTTGATTTAGGAGCTTTTGTTGGTGATTTAGGCTCCATTGAAGATGATGCCGCTAGGTACATTTTTTGTTGTTAATTAATATAAATATTATTTATTTATTTATATATTTTTTTGCTTATGTAGTGATGATATATCATTAGAAGGACTTGAGCAGGAACTAGAAGAATGCAGAAATGATGATGTAAGTATTTATTTATTTCTGATATTTATAGTTTATTTTTTTTCTTATTAATGTTTTTAGACTGGATTGTTGATTTATTTGTGATATTTTTAGTATAATTATTTTTTTTATTAATGTTTTTAGACTGAATTGTTGATTTACGTTCTTTTTAAAAATGGTTTTTACTGTTTGATGTGTAGGTAGTTACGAATATATTGTCGAAAGGGACGAAATTGAGAGATCACACGAAAGGGGTTGAGAATAATTTACGGCAAGTTGAGTTGGATTCGATTCAGGTTGGTGGTTAGTTCTTGGTAATTTTTGTACCATGTTTTCATGCATTGATGCATGATTATGTTGGTATCTTGAAATGTTGCAGGATTATATAAAAGAAAGTGATAATTTAGTGTCTCTTCATGAGCAAATTCGCGATTGTGATATCATCTTGTCGCAGATGGAAACTCTACTTAGTGGTTTCCAGGTATGATCATAAATTTGTAGTAATTTGTTTGAGATGATTTGGTTATATGAATGTTTATGAATTGCCTTTTTGGTAACATCTGAAAATGTTTTGTCTGTGGTGGATTTGGATTGTTTTTCTTGTTGCAACTGAATTGTGTTTAATTTTGAAATTTTGTTAGGGTGAGATTGGTTCTATAAGTTCGGACATTAAGATTCTCCAGGAGAAGTCGATGGATATGGGTCTGAAGCTGAAGAATCGCAAGGTATGGTATCTTTTTTACCAGAAAAGCTGTCATTCACATCTTTTCATTGTCTGCATTGATTTTGGAGGATCACATTTATGTCATGCTTTGGATGCTGATTATGGTGTTGACTGTTGACCTTTAGTTCTCTTTACTCAGCACGAGAAAGAAGTGGGGATTAGGGATTTTCTTTTTCTTGTTCTTTATGAGTTTGGGAAGAGAGATAGCTTGTTGAGTTAACCATAGGATCTTAAGGTGTTATGACTTTGCTGTTTGTAAACTCTTTTAGTTGTTTGGAAATATTACTGTTCTTGGATTTCTAGGCAACACATAAGTGTGATGGTTCTAATAAGGTGTTTAGTATGTTTGCTGTTATCATCGTTCTGCACTGCTGACATGAGCTTGTGCATATCTGATTGGGAACACTGTAGCATGTATATAGTTGTCATTCTCATATGGGCATGTGCATTTTAAGTTAACATATTGCCTCTAAGTAATGTTTTACTTCAAGCTAAAAGTTCACATCTACAGTGTAATGTTTTAATGGTCCCTTTTCCCTATATGCCTGTTATCTTATGTTTCTGTGTTACTTTAACAGGCAGCTGAATCAAAACTGGCAAAATTTGTTGAAGACATTATAGTCCCTCCCAGAATGGTAGACATAATTGTTGATGGAGAGGTACTTCTGATTTATGTTCCCTCACATTTGTTTTTTGAAAAGGGGGTAAAAGCTTGCACTCTAATGCTGATTTTTGATTTAGCCTATTCATGTGGAGTTTGTTGTATTTGTTCTTGTTCATCAGCACCAATATACTTGCAGTGCAACTCTTTTTTTTCCAGGTTAACGAGGAGTATTTTAGAACTCTCGAAATACTTAGTAAGAAGCTGAAGTTTGTTGAAGCAGATCAATTGATTAAAGGTTCCAAAGCTCTAAAAGATGTTCAGCCTGAGCTTGAAAAGCTCAGGCAGAAAGCAGTTACAAAGGTTGATAACTCTACTAGATGCCTGATGGAGTTGATTAGTTAGTACTTTGCTTACTTGTTTATTGATAAGTTATTCCTCAAGTGATTTTGTACTGCAAAATTGTTTTTTGCTAATAGCTTTCCTTGGTAATGTGTACATTGATATAGCACTATATTTATATTTTTGCAGGTGTTTGACTTCATTGTTCAGAAACTTTATGCCTTGAGAAAACCCAAAACAAATATTCAGATCCTTCAACAGAGTGTTCTTTTAAAAAACAAGTGAGTTGTGCATTCATAGTGGTGCTTATGTAGTATGTGCTCTGATGTTTACATTTTAGCCCATGATTATTTTGCTACTTGTGTGCTTGTTGTAGTCGACTAAATGGTTGGATGGAATTGTAGGTATGTCATTTCTTTCCTCAAGGAACATGCCAAGGAGGTATATATTGAGGTTCGTGCAGCATACGTCGATACGATGAACAAGGTGAATGCATTAGAGTTTCATCTGCCTTTGAATATAGACTTTCTAGGACTTTCATACCTCATCTCTCCCTTTTCATTTATTGTTCGGTGGAGTGCACCACTTCTTTTTCTCATTATTTATAACATGAGAATATCTACTATAAGCTTCTGTAGTTGTAAATATGATTTTGATCTACTGCAGTAATGACCTTGGCTTTCCAAATGGTGTACATGCTTCGATTATTTTAATTTCATTTCAATGCTACCTGCATCATACCTCATATGTCCTTACTTCTATGTATCAGACGACCACATTTTAACACCTAATTCAATTCTGCCTGCTTCTAAGCACTGTGTAATTTAAATCCCAAGTTACCATGGTGAAAATATATGCATGAGTTTTCAAGTTCTGCTGGGCTTTCTGCAGGTACTTAGTGCACATTTCCGTGCTTACATTCAAGCATTGGAGAAATTGCAGTTAGATATAGCAACATCTAGTGATTTGATTGGTGTTGAGACCACAAGAAGCACTGGTCTTTTCTCAACTGCAAGAGGACCGCTAAAGAATAAATCAGCTGTATTTGCTCTAGGGGAGAGGATCAACATTTTGAAGGTTTTTTTTTTCCGTTCTTTTGAACTGGATTTAAAATATTAATTTCTATCATTCTTTGTGATAATATTTGGAGGATAGTTGCCTAATTTATGGCAGAACGTGTTTCTTTGTAGGTGGCATTCTTTTTAGCCAAACTTGATTCACTGTTAGAGTTTTAATTGGTTTCAGGACATGGATCAACCAGCATTGATTCCTCATATAGCTGAAGCCGGTTCCCAAAAGTATCCTTATGAGGTTCTTTTCAGGAGCTTGCACAAGCTGCTAATGGATACTGCTACTTCCGAGTATGCTAGACTTGCTCTGCTCCTTGATTTTGTTTTCTAGTGATTGGGAAATGCTAAATCCAAGCATGCAAGAATTTCAACAATTTCTCATTCTGCAGGTATCTTTTCTGTGATGATTTCTTCGGGGAAGAATCCATTTTTTATGAAATTTTTGCAGGTAATTGCAAAAGATTTTCATAGTAATTGTAGAAAGTATTTCCTACACAAATGCTGAAATGAATTTTGTTGGAATTCACTGTTTACTTGTGCTTGTAGGATTGTATGCCAAATTAACACAAAATGCTTTAGTAACAAAAAGCTCTCATTAGTTATGGTCCAAAATAGAATATAGAGGGAAAGGATTCATGTAGGTCACGCTGAGGAGTTTGGGATATAGTTTAAGTTGGGATGAACTGTGCTAGTATTATTGTTTTTATTCTGTCCCTTGAATGAGACCATCCATGATTTGTTAGTTTCAAAATTTAGACTTGTTACTGCTTTCTGCAGAAAAAAAGAAATTTCTTTACTTGCCAACTTAAAAAGTTATTGTATTCTGTTGCTAATATGGAGAGAAACTAATTACTTTTCATTCATTTCTGTAATTTCATCAGGCCCATTTGCTGTTGTTGATGAACACTTCAATTCAATACTACCTAATTGCTATGACGCCATAGGCCTGATGCTAATGATTCGCATAATACATCAGCACCAGGTCAAAATCTTTCCATAATTACCATGTCAACGTGTTCAATTCACTTTTCTTAAGCAATCTGATGTTGTTATTATAATTGCTAGACCACTACAGTACATTTTGTGGTATTTTAGTTTGAATCTTGGCTTGTGTTGAACATTTGTGTGCTTTGTGCTGGCTGGCTTCTCTGGCTCAAAAAATGAGAAAGAAAAAAGCTTGCGATAAAAACGTGGACAGATTGGTATGCTTGCAAGGAGTTCATCTATTTCTGATACCTACTTTCACTTTTCAGCTCATTATGTCTCGGCGGCGGATTCCATGCCTGGATTCATATTTGGACAAGGTATGTTATATTCTTACTAAGTTTATTCATTTCATGTGTCCATACATGTAATAACATTTTGGCTTTTTTATAAATGGAGCTTTTAGAGTTTATATGGGTCTGTGGATCAAGAAGGATCCACATATGGGCAGTTGATCCTATACTACATTGTGCTGCATGGCAGCAATTTCTTACCATACCTAATGACAAATGTGATTAATTGTTACCTTGATTGAGCAGGTCAACATTGCTTTATGGCCTCGTTTTAAGATGGTATTTGACTTGCACCTTAGCAGCCTCCGTAATGCAAATGTAAAGACATTGTGGGAGGATGACGTCCATCCTCATTATGTTATGAGGCGTTATGCTGAATTTACAGCTTCTCTTATTCACCTTAATGTTGAATATGGAGATGGACAGGTTAGATATATTTCCAAGTTAGAGATATAAAAGTATATTAAATTGTTGTTTGAACAACATTTGTTTGTTTCTTGTTCCCCCCTAGTCATGTAATGCTTATGATTTTGGCCTCCCAATATTTGCAGCTTGAATTGAATATGGAGAGGCTGAGAATGGCCATTGATGACTTGCTCATGAAGCTTGCTAAAACATTCCCAAAACCAAAACCACAAATTGTGTTCCTTATAAACAACTATGATATGACGATTGCTGTTTTGAAGGTAGATAATTACTTTGTAAAATAGATTTTCACTCGGCTGACTCAAGTTCCTTGGTCAATTTGTAACGCCTATTAGATTTGACTGTTCTTACTCTTTGCACTGCCCACTTGTTCCCATCATTTGAATTTTAGGAAGCTGGCTCAGAAGGTGGGAAAATTCAATTGCACTTCGAGGAACTGCTGAAGAGCAACACATCGATGTTTGTGGTAAGCATTTTCTGCTGACAAGGAATTGCTTTCTTTGATGATATTCACGTTGGCAATATCTTGAAAATTGATTCCCCCCCTACCTGTCATATAACAACAATCATAAAAGGGGAAGCAAAATGGGTGAAATAATTAATTAAGAGTCACGCAGAAGGTCCTGTGAGATATCATCCTATCCGAGGACATCCTCTCCTAAAAATTAAGTTCCTTTTGCTTTATCTTCCTACTGTAATTTCATTGGCAGTTTGTTTATTGCCCACTCCCTGCAGGAAGAGCTGCTACTAGAGCATTTTAGTGACCTAATCAAGTTCGTGAAATCCCGAGCCTGTAAGTTTATATTTCAACATGTCACTTGTAAGATTTCTGCATTCATTTCTTTATTAAAGGAGATGGCCTCACTTGCAATTTATTTGCCAGCGGAGGAACCGGGTTCGGGCACCGAGAAGCCCATAACTGTTGCTGAAGTCGAGACAATTGTGAAGGATTTTGCAAGCAGATGGAAGGCTGCAATAGAGCTGATGCACAAAGATGTTATCACCTCTTTCAGCAACTTCTTATGTGGCATGGAGATATTGAGAGCTGCATTGACACAGCTCCTGCTTTATTATACTAGGCTATCAGATACAATAAAGAAGATCGTCGGCGGGTCTGCGCTGAACAAAGATCTTGTGTCTATATCGTCAATCATGTACGAAATCAGGAAATATTCAAGGACTTTCTAGATCATTGATGTTATGTTAGCAAACACAATATCCTACGAAGTCCATGGATTCGGAAGAGTAAGCATGTATTATCAGCCGTAGCAAGTACTCTTCGACTTTGGAAAGTATTAGACAACAAAAATCGCACAAAAACAATTGCTCACGGACAGAATTCAGCTTCACAGTTGTTGAGGAAGTTTCTTCACTTGGTTCATGTTCGGTGTGGAATGCCGCCGTCCGATTCGGGAAAGCTTTGCCGTGATTTTGATGGTGGCAGATTTTTGGATATCAGTGTGTTCTTTCAAGGTGTTTATTTTTATTTTATTTCATCTCTCTCATACAGCACGAAATCATGATGTCTGATTTGTAAAATGCATGGATTTATTGAAAACCTCTTGAAAAGAAGCAAAAGCCAAGCTAGCACTAGAGTTAAAGCAAGAGGCAAAAGTTCAGTTTTATACAAAATGCTGAGGAATGTATCAAACCAGTATGACAACACCTGGTCTGACAAATCATGTCGGTGTCTTGGATTTCTCTCTCTTTTTTTTGTTATATATATATATATATATGTATATGTATTCCTTCACATTTATAAATTTTAATCGGCATTTTTGATATCCAATAAGGAATAACCTTAACAATTTAACAATTTTTTGTAAGGTGTTTTTTATTTAAAAATATATTAAAATATTTTTTATTTTTTAAAATTTATTTTTAATATTGATATAAAAACACTTCAAAATCATTAAAAAAATTTCAAAAATGTTTTTTTAAAACAAAAACACTCTTTATTTACAAACTATGCTTCAACTGTTCGGTAATCCCGGACCCATTTTTCTCTAAAAACTAGCTCATGAGATGAGGTTTTTCTCGGTAAACTTGGATTTCGAGCAATAATATCTTGAATGATGGGAACATGGATTCCACCAACAGAAAATAATTAGAGATTGGAACAGTGGAATCATCAGCCATCAGTTTATATTTAGATGAATCATGTTAAACATATGTTTCATTAAGTTAAAATCTCTTAATTAACTTAAATTAATAATAATAATGATGATGCTGATGCTGCCGCTGCCTCCTGCTGCTGCTCTGCTGATGATGTCCCATAAAATGCTCCAACACACTGTTCTTTTGTCATAGAACAACAACTATAGACTATATACAAAGGGAACTACACAAAAGACAGACAACTTCACAGCTAAAACTAAACTCATAATTGTTAAATTCTGCTGAGAAGATCAACTCAAAAAGCTTGTAATTTAAAATTTAATTTGGATTGAGTTTCAAGTAAAATTGAACGAAGATATTGATTCAATAAAATGAACTCTATTTTTAATAATTAAATTGATCTAGCATAGACCTCATTAAATCAACACTAACTCTTTTTAAATACAAAATATAATAACACTATTTTAATAAAAAATATAGCCACTCGGGGATCCACTAATTAAGAAGATAACTTTGTATTCTAAATAACAACCTTATACACACCACAACTATGGTGCTATATGGAACTGCTTCCAAATTATTTTTTTTAAAAATTTGAATTATTTTTTTGAATTTTTTTATTATTTTGATTTGTTGATATTAAAAATAATTTTTAAAAATAAAAAAAATATTATTTTAATATATTAACGAATAAAAAACTTAAAATCAATGCGTTCTACACTTTCAAAAAGCAGCACGTATAACTCCCAGGAAATTACCTAAGCAATTCACAGTCACAGCCATGCATGCACAGACAATTAACCCAAAGCAAAAACCTTAATAAAAGCAAGAACCCATCTCCGAAAACCTTAACCCACAAAAAAGTTTCAATCTTTTTTTTTTCAAAATGGTTTCTAAGACTCGTTTAATTGTGTCAGATTTTATAGTTTCTATTATTTGGGTATGGAATGGTGCTTTGATAAAGATGTTTGTGTTCAAGGTTTTGCAGATGGGGCATGATTCAAGAGGTGAATTTATGAGGCAGTCTTTGACAGTTGTGAGCCTGTTCTTTTTTGCTTTCTTGGCTAAGGTTACTAAAGGAGCGTCTTTTAATCCTCTTGCTGTTTTGTCTTCTGCTATTTCTGGGGATTTCTCTCATTTTCTCTTCACCATTGGGACTAGAATACCTGCTCAGGTTTGCTTCTCTTTCCCTCTGGGATGTTGACTTGGATTTTTTTTTCTCTAGATGTGAAGTGGGTTTCATTTTATTGTTTTCTTGTTTGTGTGTGTTTTGGGTTTCAAATAATGGGTTCAGCTCAAATTTTGTGATTGGGTTACTGGTACAAGTTAATATGCAAAATTTAAGCATTTCTTTGCCTGTTATTTCTTCTCAAAAAGAAAGGTCAGATGCTATTGGGATCTACATGACTTTTAATATGAGTTCAAATTGGGGTTTTGTTAAGCAAGTTTGTATTGTGGTTGACTTTTGAGCTGAAAATGTGATGGATACTTTTAATTACTTTCCATGACTTCTCCTTAGAGAGGATTCAATTTTACTAGTCCCTTGATGAATATTGTAGAGCATTGATCTTGATCTTTGTTTGCATGTTAGATTGTTGAGTTGAGTGATTTGTTAAAGCTTTGATCTTGTTCTTTGAATTGGGTTGATGTATTCTTCTAGTGAGATCGCTGAGGTTGTATTTTTTCTTGTTAATTCTAATTTTATTAGCTTAAATTGGTTTTGGTGCTAATTTCACTTTTAAGAAGGTACATAGTTTGTGGTCCATTAATGCTTGGTGAAAAATGAGTGGTGATCAAGCACCGAAGAAGTATTTCTTTAGCTCTTTATACTTACCATCCAGTGGCGATCATGCATTTATTCAATGCATGTGAGCCCAAAGCAAACCGACAGGCCCTTTTTTTTTTACAATTATGTTCTGTTTAGGGCAACCTGCAGTTTTAGAACAGAGAACTTCCATGAGTTCCATGCACGAGATATAAAACCTGGATGTATGTTTTGTGATAGCAAACATGGAGCTGTTATGACTTAGAGGATAAAAATTGGTTGAACAAGGTATTCTCGATGTAACTAGATTGTTTTGCTAGAACAGTTGTCCTCGCCGTTTTTCAAGGTTTCATTTACTCGATCATTTACCCATCTCGTTTTGGTGAACAAAGTTTCTGACTTGAAGACAACTACTTTGGAATACAATGTCTTTTGGTTTATTTTTCTGTAGGTGATTGGATCTATCACTGCGGTTCGGCTTCTTATCGACACCTTTCCTGAGATAGGACGTGGACCACGCTTGAATGTTGACATCCATAAAGGAGCTCTCACAGAAGGATTGCTGGCATTTGGAGTTGTTACCATCTCTCTTGGGCTTGCAAGAAAGATCCCTGGAAGTTTCTTCATGAAGACTTGGATATCAAGTATTTCAAAGTTATCTCTTCACATACTTGGTTCTGATCTAACGGGCGGTTGTATGAACCCAGCCTCAGTAAGTCATGCTCACATCTTTTAGTTGCAACACAACACAATGCATGCATCGAAAGTTCGTTTTAGCTTCAAGAAGGTTGCGTAGAGATGACCTGAACCTTTTTAAAATCTGTAGGTGATGGGATGGGCTTATGCCCGTGGGGATCATATAACCAAGGAGCACATACTCGTGTACTGGCTTGCCCCAATACAGGGAGCTCTTCTGGCAGCATATACATTTAAGTTGCTCTTTCGGCCACAAAAACAAGACGAGAAAGAAAAGTTGAAGGGCAAAACAGATTGAAGAAATGCCTCTGAACCTTTCAGTTAAATTGTGTTGTATTATCTAACCTGCAAGCTTTGAAGGGGGCAAATTTATGTAAACCTGAAGAAAATAATAGTGAAGGAATTCACTGTGATCATATTCATTACATGTGAAATATCTATATATAGTTATAAGATATAATATAACCCGGGGTTAACACGACCCAAGATCCAGATCGTGGTTGACTTGCATGTTGTTAGGTTAATGAATGCATAAAAAGGGTTGAGTTGGTTGACTTGCATGTTGTTAGGTTAATGAAGGCATAAAAAAACTGTTTCTAAGTAAAATCTGGCATGGGACATTGGCAGGTCGTTAGATTAAGTTATTTATAACTATATAGTGCTATTTGGAAATGCGATCCAAGTAACGCTTTACAAAAACTTAATTATTTTTTTGTTTAATTTTTATTTTTATATTTTTAGATTGTTTTGATGTATTGTTATGAAAAATAAATTTTAAAAAATAATAATAATATTTTTTTAATATATTTTTAAATAAAAAATATTTTCAAGACAACCACTGCCATAACAACAAACATCACCAAAATATCTGCTGCTTTCTTCTGTACAATAACTGCGTCATTCCTGCCTTCTCTCTAACTTGCTTGCCACACATCTAGGTTTACAATTCTTGGCTCATTGATCATTGCAAATAATGGGAATTTACAAGTCTTGGCTCAATGATCATTGTAAATAACGGGAGTTATTCGCCGTGAATTATTTTGACACTTCAATTTCCAAGTTGAGTATGGACAATTGGCATTAGTTCTTGTCAACAGTACTCTGTTCATGCTTTTGCGACTTAGACATTAACTCGCTGCAGCGTGGGATATGGCAAAGAAAATGAATGTTCTTGTTACTAATTCCTCCATTTGTGGAAAACTTATACTCAATCCGCTTGCAAACTTTGTATATTATAAGTTTACAACCCATATCTGTTCAGCAACATGGAGTGAAGGGCGAAATATAGATGGTCTCAAGAGGACTGAAACAGGGTCAATTACATTACAAAAGGACACCAGTTGCATGGATGTTTCCTCCGTTTCATATGGCAAATCTGCTAAACCCGTATTAGTAAACAAGTTTTGGTTCAAACTCTGCAAAATCAACAGATCCAGACTCGATTGGTGGCATTAGATATGCAGCCAAGATTTCAGAAACCAATGCTGCAACAAGGGGAATCCTCTTGAAGTTCTTGACCAAGGAATTGTCTTCGCTCTCACCAACAGCAAGCAACTTCTGGTTAATCTCCACCATCCTGTCCAACTTCCTCTTGAACTCTGGGTTCTCTACATCAAGCACAGCTGGGAAGATTCTCGCTGTGGTGCGGTTAGTCTGCATTAAGAGAATTTCAGAAACAAACTCGACGACTATCGAAAATCTACAACGTTTGAATCAAACATTCAAATCCATTAGTCTAGGCTATTGATTTCTTATTTCCCTTTTCAAAGTCGTCTAGGCGAGCAAAAGGAGATTTAACATCGCATCAACTGAAACATATCATTGGACATGAGAAAACTAAGCAATAAAATTCAAACCTAGATTGCATATTATATATAATTCAGCATGGAAATGGAAGCAAATGAAAAAACAAAACTCAGATGAGTAAAGCAGGCAGGTATAGAGCATTAGTCTCACCTCAATGATGACATGCATGTCGAATTCTTTGGTATTGAGTCCAATGCCTTCATAGAAAGCAGTTCGCTGGCAGTCGTTGAGGTACATTGTCACATACACCTGCAAAATCAAGTCTCTAAGCTGTCAGAAGCGAGGAAATAGACATGATATCATCCTTAAATTAGTCTCAACGTTGAAGGTCAATACTTTTGTTGACTGGTTAACATACCAAGAAAAAGCAACCTATATGGGATATCAAGATGTTTTAGTAAATATTTTCAATAATATCTAGTGGCCAATGGCTCATTGTACACACACAAGCATTTGCAGAAACATTACAGATAGTCTAAATATGGTATGAAAATGCATCTAGGGTAAGAAAGTTACCGATAGGCAGAAGAAACGTGACCACAACTTTGCCTTCCAATCGTTGAGGAATTGAGGCTGAGCCTTCATCAATGCAGAGAAGAAATCACCATGTCTGTTCTCATCCTGGCACCAGTTCTCAAAGTACTTGAAAATGGGGTAACACTGGTACTCAGGGTTTTCCCTGAGATGTCTGTAAATTGTTATGTATCTCCAGTAACCAATTTTCTCAGACAAATATGTAGCATAGAAAATGAACTTTGGCTTGAAAAATGTGTACTTCCTAGCTTTTGTTAGGAAACCCAAGTCCAATGCCAGATTGAAATCAGACAAACCCTTGTTCAAAAATCTGCATGCAATATAACAAAGGTCAATTAACTATACAAAGGTTCAATCATTCTTGGAGAGTAATTCACCGTGTGACACAAAGAAGGGTAAGGTTTTCACATACCCAGCATGCCTGGCTTCATCCCTGGACATGAGGGAGAAAATCTCTGCTACCACTGGATTGGTTTTCTACATCATCAAATGTGGATGATAGATAATTATACTGGAAAACAAGGAATTACATTATGCATGAAATTAGAGTGACTGTAGAGGCGTACCTTGAGTCTCCTTCCAAGCTCTTTGTAGAGAAGGAACCCAGAGAACTCAGCAGTGCAAGACCTCTCTAAGAACTCAACAAAAATCTGTCTCAAAGGCCCTTGCATCTTATCAGCAGCTTCCTTGAACTCCTTGTTCCTCACAAAGTGAGTCTGGTTGTAGTCAGTCTTGAATTCTTGCAGAAGTGCTTCAAACTCAGACTGGTTCAATTTCTTGTTGATTTCAGTATTGAAAAGGGTCTCCATTTCATCAAAATCAGTGGTGTAGAACCTTGGTGCCAAAAGAGTCTCTTTGATTTCACCTTTGTTACCTTTCTTCCTTGGCTTTGGGCTACTTGTTGTCTTTGCAGTAGCTGACATTTTGATGGTAATGAATTTGGGGTAGGAGAAACTTCTTGGATTTCCAAATTTGGGTGTGCTGCTAAATTTGGAGAGGGGTTTTACTAAAGCCATCTCTACAGCCATTTTTTCTCGGAGAAAGGCTCTCGCTTCGAGTGGCAATGGTGGTGGAAAGAAATGAGCTTTCAAGCGGGGAAAAGAGGGGCTACAAGCCTAAGAAGGATAGGATATGTGACTTATAATTGGTTGACAAGTGATTTAATCTCATCCAATGAAATCTATGTCTCGAAATGGGAACTTGACATATGTCAGATTATTATAGGCCTGCCTGATTTCTTTCGGTGGTTATGATAACTGTTATAAGATATTTTTTTAAAAAAAACTAGCAATATTTTATTTTAATTTTTTATAAATATAGGTGAATAAGATAGTTTAAAAAGATTTATTGAATTGATGCAATTGCCCTGGCTAAAGTCGGGTTGTAGGTTGATCTACTCAGTCGACTCTACAATTAAAGTTTTTTTTTTTTTTAACTAGGCCAACGAGGGTTATTATTAAAAGTATTTTTTGATATCGTTAATTTTATCTTGTTAAAATCTTTCCAATAACACTGTAGTAATTAAAATTTCAATGTACATCTAATGTTTTTTTCTTTTTTTTTTCTTTCCAATAACCTCTACATGTATAACCACATGAAAAAAAAAAACCGAATCAATCTTAGAAAAAATGATAAGAGATAGAAAAAACCTATCAAAAAGAAAAATAAATCTTAGCAATTTTACCCTCACAGATACGTTCACTCGTTTGCAGGTTTCTGGATTACTACAAAATGTCAGATTTACAACTTGCAACAACGTCAAGTCGGTGTTCGGTCAATTCCTGTTCTTTTTGCCGCAACAGCAGCATTGATGAGCTAGCATTCAACCTTCATAAACTTGCAGCCCTTTGAAGCCAGTCAACTACCAACTAGTGCAATCACAGGAACAAGCTATCCTTTGTATATGATTCAATATATTTGAGCAACAGAAGATGTTTTCTGCAACAAGACCTGTCAAAGAATAAGTTAATGTCATTGGTAGAGAAAAGAAGAATGGAGCTTTAGGATGATTGTCACTAAACTCAGCAAGTAACTGAGTAAGAATCTAAGACATTCAAATCCGCTTCTCTCAATTTCCGATGCAAAATTTAGAATGATTTTTTGTGGATCAAGTTATTTATGTGGTGGATGCATTTTAATGAATAATCAAATCATCTCAATATTCTGAAAATGATATGAAGATGACAAGTCACTTCATTCAGAAATATGCACGAGCATTACAGTTCATTTCAATGCACCAGCAGGGACAGTTCCGAAAGGGAAGTTACATGTTATTCTCTATATGACGCAGCTAGTTTGGAGGTCAAAAGGTACAAGAACAGAAGCAACAGAACAATGGGAAAAAGGGCAAGATGCAAACCTCTATACTTGAAGAACCGGTGCTGTGGTTTGATGAGAATTGTGATCATCAGTACTGCCCTCAGCTGGGTTAGTCCTATCTTCAACAAAAGAATTATTGATATATACCCCATCTTCGGAAGTAGAGTTTTGCGAAGATTCTATCACTGCATTATCAGCAATGGCACTTTTAGCAGATTCTCCAGCTCCATCTTCAGCAATGGAAATTTGAACAGATTCCCTTGAACTTATAGCAGATTCCCTCAGTCCATCTGAGGCATTTGGACAATGTACTGATTCTATTGATCCATTGCCAACAATAGAGATTTGAACTGATTCTTTCAGATCTAGCTCTCCATGAAAGGACATGTCCATGACTGGTCTTCCATCTTCCACCTTCATCTTTAAATTATCATCTGAATCATCATCATAATCCAAAGTTCGTAAAATTTCTGGAAGGGAATAATTACTAGCTCCTGCAACCTTAGCTCCCATTTCAATGTTGATTTTCCCCTTTGACCTATCCAAATTATCTCCAAGATTTGGTGTCAGAGATCCGACTGCCATGTGTTCATCTTCATCCACAAATGATCGGAACTTATTCATTGAAGGCAGGATCTTTGAGAAAAAGATTTCTCTAATATTTCTTATCACTCCCCTATTATATGGATTCTCCTTCTTATCATACCGGTAGCGGAAATTCTCATATGTAGTCTGTATTAGGAAAAGGACCAGAAATTGTCAAATATGATTCAAAGAATAACTAGTTGGCCAGTGTATTTTGGGTAAGAATGCACATGGTTTGTGCAAATCAGATAGGAATGGAAAGCTGTGAGGCCACCAACAAACCAGATAGTTATGAAGCAGTAGACCATGAGAAAATCAGCAAGTATATCGTGTGTTGCAGTTTTCCAAACATTTCTCTTTCCATTAAGAATGAAGATCCAAGAAAACCCGAAAATGTATAAGCACAAGATGGTTGCTGTCGATATAAACATAAAGAAGAACCGATAGTTACGCTGCAAACAGAACAAGACATGATAACACAGTAAGTTTCCCACAGAAAGGTAACAGTGTGTGATGCAGCCATATTAAAAACTGTATGGATTGATGAGAGTTGTTCTGCTTGGCTTCGTAATTGGAGTCTACATTTTTTTATTGAAAACATATAGCCCCAAAAAGTAAAGGAAACTCTAGTAGCCTAATTGTGCCTTGACTTTGTGTATCCTGGCTTTTAATTGGTCATTTGTGAGTTTGATTTTTGCAAGATTACTGCTAAATGCCACAGAATTGGCAACAAGCATAATATGGATATCAACAATAAATCATGTAATTCCTAACATCTCAATGTCTTAGCCTTTTCCATAATAAGAGACCAAACTTCGCCTAAATAGTCCAAAGAAATTATCAATATTAATAGGAAAGTATGGTATCAATAATTAAATTGGGGGAGAAGAGTACAACAAGGACACTTTCTTTCTTTCTTTACCATAAAAGGAGAAGCAGAATCCCATCAAAATACCGATTGAAAGTAAATGCTGTACAGTTTGGATGGTAGCAAAATCCATGGAAGAAAGCATGAATCAATCCATCATAACACAAAATTTAAAGCAACTAATACTGACATCAGGTAGCAATTGGATGCAGTAAGACCAGATTCAAACACTTTCAGATTTTGACACACAAATTATAGCTAAGATCGATACGGTTAATAGGGCAATCAAGGAGCAGCAAGTACCATAGAAAAGGATCCAACATCTGAAATAAACAATGAGAATGGCAAGGTATGCTAATAATTTCCATGGCTGTACTTAGTAATTGATCTCCATGCACATCCGGTTAATAGAACCAAAAGAGGAAGGTTTTCAAAATATTATTTATTTCTTACTACATCTTCTTTCCAGAACATACAGATAATCTACAAAAAAGTTGAATTTGTTGGTTGTCCCACCAAAAGAAATAATGTGTATCTAAATGAATTTGCTTGGAAAACATAAATTGCATCACAAGAAACTTGAACTTACTATTCCAATGCACTGGCCAACCCATGGACAGTGATGATCAAATCTCTGAACACAGTTGTTGCAAATTGAACAATGAGAAGCACGGGGAGGACGATAAAGCAAACAGGTGTCACAGTACTTAACTTTCACAGTGTGGCCATTTACCATCGCGTCTTTTGTCCGAGGTAATCTCAAATAGGGGGTTCTCCCCCTGATCCATTCCATTGACGGGGTATTTGCACCACCTGTTTCATCTGACTCGGTAGGCCTTGTATTTCTACAGACTATTCCAGGATCTCGGAAAGATGTCAAGAAGAGAAATACTAAAGTCTACAGAAAAAAAAAAGACTTTACAAAGGAATTTTTCATGATCTGCAATAAGAGGTAGTTTGCACAGAAAACACATGCTGCAAAATTTGACTACACATCAGCTGACAAAAACTATAATCTCAGAAGATTTTCATTTGGTGTTGATTTAAAATCAAATATTTTGTCTGGAAATTTTAATTAAATAAGAAAATTCACATCATATGCAGCAAAAGAAATATCCCATAAAGAAGCCAAAGAAACCACCAAATCCCACACATTTCATTCAATTGCCGTGCTTCCCTATGAAGAAGTAAATAGTAGTTCTGCCTCTTTGAAGCCAAAATGGAAAAAGAAATACTTACTAATACAGTAAGGATGAATCCAACAACTAATACAGGATACCACCGGGCATTTACAGAACCTTCATCCACGATCTTATAATAGACTTTGATACAAAAGGCAATAGCAGGGGCAGCGATAAGAAGTGTTGTTAGAAAAATTGATGCCACATCAGGGCCAAGGATCAATCTCCCACCGCAGAAAAATCTCTGATGAAACCAAAAGAATAAACAACTAAAGATCATCAATGCTACAATTCCACAATAGGAAAGGGTAACCAAGAAATTTTCAAAAATCTCACGTGATTGTGTGCATTTCAAATACAACATGATCAATAATCAGCAAATTTGCGACTTGAACAAGTGAATCAAGAAATGGTCACCAGAAACTACACGGAGTTCAAAGACTAACCTAACTAATCTACTGACAAAGAACAATGAACCAGATACAGATTTTATTAAGTTGATTAAAAAACTTGGAATATTGAAGGTGAAATCTAACCAAAAACAGGACACGCTTCTTGCCACTAATCATGATCAAAATTGCAGGGTGAGATCATGAACAATATCTAACCAAGTTCAACCCTACACAAAATGACTTCAACAACCAGTTCAATTATGATCAAGAAAAATTAACATTTGTTACCACTTTTCAGTATCAATCTAAACATTTCATAAAAAATAACAAAGAGGATAAAAAAGCACTCACTTCCACAATGAAACATTGATCACAACCAAGCCGACCTCCATGATCAACAAAATCAAATTGCTACCCCAAAAAAACCCAAACTTCCAAATCTGCAGAAGTACACGCATCCAAAACATAGAAAATAACCAAAACCCAATTCAACACATGATCAAACAACCCCATAACACCTTTCAAAAAACAAAGTTGACACATAAAGAGAGAGAAACACTAACATTGCTTCCTTTCCAAACTTGATAGAGCCTCTTAGGCTTATGACCCTTGTCCATCCTCCCTCCTCCTCCTTCTCTAACAGGAGAAGCAGCAGTAGAAGAAGAACCCGATTTCGGATTCATAATATTCCACCTCTAAACACTCACACACACACCTTTCTTTTTATTTATCTACACATACCATAGCCAAAAAGATCCGATCTGTCTTTCCTTTTTGGAAATGCAATGAGAACCCAAGATTTGTAAATATCAATGGAGTGGAAATGTGAAAGAGGGAGAAAGAAAGGGAAGGTGGAGAGGTTTTTGGATAAAAAAACAGGTGCTGCTTCTATGCTTAACCAAAAATCTCTCTCTCTCTCTCTCTCTCGGTGATTATACGAAGACAAAGATTCTCTTATCAATTCTTGTAAAAACTGAAACTTTTCCAATACTATTTGGAATTGTTTCGTTCATTCTCTCCCTTTAGACAAAACTCTGTTAGAGTGGAAAATGCTGGCGATGAGTTCGGGGCGGTCGTTTCAATTTCTCGCGGCTTTTCTGCCTGAATTTTTTTTTTTTTTATATATATATATATATATGATGAATTCAAAAATGAATTTGTATAAAACTAAATTTATTTCTTTAAGTGTAGAAGGTGTCAAACGACGCTGAATTATTTCTAAAAATATATTCAATGATCGAAGCTTTAAATAAAATTGTGACGCAGGAATTCTTTTAGAAAATATATATTTCTAATTTTTTTATTTGAAAAGAATTTATTTTAATTTATTTTTTTTACATAGTTTTTTCCATTTTTCAATATAAATATTTGTATTAGTTATCATGAGAGTTTTTATATACTTATAATGTTTATAGTGGTTGAAGGTTTTGATCTATAATAAAAAATTTATTATTGATTATTGTCATCTTCATCAAATTGAAAAGCTAATTAGATCCTTTTCTTAGTTAAACTTGAAATTTTATTTAATTAATGTTAATTCAAGTATATAAGATGCATATGATCCTTATATTCTAGCCTCCAAAAATGGATTAAATTAAAAAAAAATATTATGCCTTCCCTTTTTTTCTTCATTTCTAATTTGATATAGTTTTAAGAATTGAGGTATGATAACCGTGTATATCTCATATATTTGAGTTGATTAGATAGAAACCTGGATTTAGCTAAAAAAAATAATCTAATTAGCTAAAAAAATAAATAATCATGGCTCCCTTCCTTTTTTAACCTTTCATTAATCCATTAAAATAGAATACTTTTAATAGCTTGATTTATTTTAATAAATAAAAAACCTGGTTCTATCGAAATGAAAATATATATTTTTTATTTTTTTTATATGATATTTTTTTAGTTTTATTTATTTATTTGAAGGTGATATTTATTTTAATTTATTTTTTTATTCAGTATTATCAAAGTTTTTAGTTTTTTCTATATAAAAGTTGTAATAGTTTTTTTTTTATATATATATAAGTGGAGACATAATGAATAAAATTAAATATTTTGAGAATCTCACGATATTTATTATGTTTTTGATCTTTGAGGGTTTAGACATATAATAAACTCCTTTATTTCTCTCTTTTGTCTTCATTAATTAGTATTAGAGCCCAACAATTCCTAATGATTTTGATTGAAAGTCATAGAGAATATATATTAGAGCTTAACGATCTTGGTAACCCTTTACTTTGTTGTGTGTTGCAGATAACCATGGCTGGAAGATATAGCAGAACAAAACATGCTCGTGTACGAGGAGATAAGGAGATTCCTCCTTGAGGGAAAAAACATCCAAGAACTAGTGTGTGTTTTTTTTCGTATATATCAGTTGTTATCATTCTAAATCTTGGTGGTGGCACTCACAATGAAGTGATCATACAAATGTGTTATGTTAAAGATTCATGATGGACAACCTGTATAAAAGTGTTGTGTTAGGGACTTATGATGTGATGATCTGCATAAAGGTATTGAGGGTTTATTATAGGGTGATTCATGCACAAAAGAATGATGTTTTTAATGGGGACAATTTTTAACTAAAAACTAAAATTGAGGACGAGTTCCTTTCAACCCAAAAGACTGATGCATAAGTTTTTTTTTTAAATAGATATATATTTTTTATTTTTTCAATTCTTTATTATGATTCTTTTCTAGTTTTTTTTTTCTATTTGAAGAAAATATTTCTCTTAGTTTATTTTTTATTTATTTAGTATTATTAGAATTTTTTATTTTTTTTATTTTTTTTATATAAAAATTTATAATAGTTTTTTGGCATGCAAAAACATAAATAAATAAAATTAAATATTTTGAGCGTCTTCCTATACCAGTGATGTTTTTTTATCTTTAATGATTTCTTCATATAACAAATTTCTTTATCTTTTATTGCGTTTGCGTTAGTTTTGTTGTTCGTTATGTTCTACCTTTCATCCCATTTTCATAAAGTTAATTTTCATGATGGTATTTTATATGTGAAGATAATGAATTTTGTTACTTAAGAAAAAAAAAAATCCCATGCATGATTTTTGTGTTTGCAAGTAATGGATTGTAAGAGCTATCTGTCTTGCCGAGAATGCCTCCTTTTTAACATTTTGTTTTTGTACAAAGGAATGGATTATGATTCAATTCAACAAAAAAATGTTCACTTCGTTGTTTCTTTACAGCATTTGATAAATCAAAAAGCTTTCTTTTTTACCTTCTACCATCACTGAATTCAAGCTCATTAATCTATCAACTGCTACAAGACGGCGACGTGCTGTTTCGGACCTGCAAGTTATTTTAGAAATGAGTTCTATACGTATTATTTTGCGGGATTATCTATGATTGTACTATCCTGAACCTTCAGAGACTTATGAGAGAATACTTCATGCACATGTCAAAAGAACTAAATTTACCTTGGATGAATGTCTGGCTATCATGAAAGCTGTTGTTTCCTGTTATCTCCCACAGGATTGCTTTTGTCGATGGAGATCTGCGGTGAATTTGGTTGTTCTTGATCGGCAGGGAATAAAAAGGGGTCAAATGCAGGTTTTTCTTCTCCCTTTTTCTTCAAATTATCATCAAGACTGCCGTAATCCAGATTCTGCAAGATACTAGGGAGATGCATGGCTCCATCCTTGCCAAATTTACCTCCCATTTCTATGTCGAATTTCCCTTTCCCAACGAAGTTTCCATTTATGTCCGAACCACCCTTTATAGAATCATCATCTTCTGTCACCCATTCTCGGAAATTGATTGCTGAAACTGGGATCTTCGAGAAGAATACTTGTTTAAAGTTCTTTATGATCCCTCTGTTGAAGGGGTTTTCCTTCTTATCATAGCGGTACCGGAAATTTTCGTAAGTGGTCTGTGATGAATGAGAGGGGAAAAGATTAGACGCAACAGTGGAAAACAAGGAAAGATTCTAGCTAGAGGCAAGTTACAACATAATAATTCTCTTTATTATATCGAAAAGAAAGTGGCAGCACGAAATATTAGTTTCTGTTAATCATTTGTAAATGCCATACCTGGTTGGTGCTAATCAGGTAGACGTGGAAAAGCGTTAGCCCACCAACAAACCAGAATGCTATGAAGCAGTATGCAATGAGAACAACAGAGAGAACGTCATTCGACATAGCACTCCACAAAGTTCCATGTTGCCGGAGAACATTAAACCAAGAAAATGCAAACACATATATGCACAAAGTGGTTGATGAGGTTATAAAGCCTATGAAATATGGATAGTTGCGCTGCAAGCGGATCAACACAGAAGAAGCTGATTAGTGTCTGTCAAAAAACAGCTACTAAAGCAGGAGAAGCAACTTTCAGCTTTGATTTCATTCTTGCATTCAAAACACGAGCCGGAAAGATGGTTGATTGTTGATGATCCATGTTAAAAAATCCGTGCAGATGTTATCAGAAACGTCCTTAGATTTCAGTTTGCATGGAACATTCAAAATCTCAAAGAATCTTGAAATCCTAAAGAGTTCCAAGAAGCAACTTACCCGTCCAATGCACTGACCCACCCATGGACAATGATGATCAAACTTCTGAATACAATTGTTGCAGATGGAGCAATGTGAAGCTCGTGGCGGACGATATAACAGACAAGTGTCGCAGAACTTCACTTTAATACTGTGGCCATTAACAATTAGATCCTTCGTACGAGGCAATTTCACGTCTGTAATTTTGTTATTAACCCACTCCATAGATTGGGAAGGGATGCCAACCGATTCATCTGATTCAGGTGGCTGACAGTTCCTAGGGATTATTCCTGGATCTCTACCTGATGTCATGAAGAGAAATACGAAGTCCTGCATGACATTTTTATTAAACTCAGAAATTATTTTCTGAACAAGACCAGTCATTACCAACAAACTTCACTTTACCAACCATAATAGCGAGGACCAATCCCCCAACTAGAACTGGAATGTCGTAGCAGGGATCATCTTTTCTGACTAACAGCAGCAGCATCTTTATGCAGAATGCTGTTGCAGGACCTCCAATTAAAAATGTTGTCAAAAATAGAGATCCTGCATCAGGACCAAAGACTGCTCTCCCACCACAGAGGAATTTCTGATATTAGAACGGGAAGTTTTGTTAGTCCTGGTCTAGAAAACACAACAATCTGTAACAACAATTTTCTCATCAAATCCATCTCCAACTACTGCAAAATACTCATCGATTTCGATAATGATCCGACAAAACTCATTTTCGAACACATTTACCAATTAGAAATCCAGGACTCTTTCCTCTGATTAACTAAAGTCTTACTGATAATCATGGCTGACATTTTCTGTCAGGCAAAACGGGAAAAGGCAGAAAACGGTGCTGATTTCTTCACATTCCATCATTTATATATTCGAAGGCAAAGAAACATTGGATTAACGCAAGGCAAATTGATTAGATCCCCTTCAAGAATCATTAATAATCAAATAAATGGCAAAAATAAAATGATGCAAACACCAAATCATCACAATTTCTTGAATTCATAAGAAATAAATCAGGCAATTCACAATAGATAAAGAATGAGGACATGCAGAAGGTGGGAAAAGAGGATTGATTACATTGTTACCCTTCCAAAGTTGATAGAGCCTCTTGGATTTTGTTGTGGGAGAAGGGTCCATTGCTGCTGCCTATAGGAAGATTTTCAACTCTTGTGTTTGTTCGTCTCCTATTGACAAATATTACGCAACAAAACCTCCTTGAAAATCAAACCCACATGAAACCCAACCAAATCAAAACAAAATTTCTTTTTGAAAGAAAATGTTTTGGTTTGGAAAGAAATCGAAAGACAGGTGGGTATTTTTTCTTTTACACATTCTTCTCTCTTCGAGACACAAGATGATACCTACCTGTCCTTGATCACAGACACCAATCCTCTGACTAATATCTGTGTGTCTCTCTCTCTCTTACAACCTTTGCTGTCAGCTTTTCCTACCAAGCAACGATTTCCAACGGTTTTTTCGCGGGTGCAAAAGTAGTTAAAATAAGCTGCAATTTTAGAAAGAAGCCCCAAGTGTTTTTGTTATTTTAAGATTGTCTCTTTTCAAAGTTCGAAATTTTTAACCATAGTTATTAAACGAATAGCTCGAACCAATCTTCTTTTTGTTGATAAAAAATTCAGAGTAGTTTTTAACTAATTAGTCTAATAAAAATACCATTAAATTTTACATACACGATATATCCTTTAACTAACCTTATCTAAAACAAAAACCAAATTGATTATAGTTAATTAAGTGACAACCTCAATCACTCTTCTTGCCAGGTCGTTTTCAGGAAAGTGAGGGGACATGTAGATGTCTAAAGAAAGAAATTGGCTTCCACTATCATTATTTCTTGCACGAAATGAAACTGCACTCAGAAATCAGAATAATTAACCATAACATGCCTGTATTTGCACCGAGTTTCAGCTTATTTTAAATTATTTTTTTATATATTTTTAAATCATTTTAACATAATGATATTAAAAATAAATTTTAAAAAATAAAAAAATATTATTTTAATACATTTCCAAATAAAAATCATCACTTATCTCAATTTTTTTCCCTGTGTTACTCAAAATACCCACAAAAGCTGCACAAATTTTAAAAAATCATCTTAATATAAAATATGCCTTTTTTCAAACATTTTTTTTTTTATGGGAAATGATGCTTTTGAA
>Ga0307517_10002417_pt1 | contig 29892 bp, 25 predicted proteins | sample 23_EM_MG_FD_194515 | JGI IMG/M metagenome (GOLD analysis project Ga0307517, IMG submission 194515) | Populus trichocarpa ectomycorrhiza microbial communities from riparian zone in the Pacific Northwest, United States - 23_EM | ecosystem: Host-associated > Plants > Roots > Unclassified | place... | reverse complement strand
CCCCTAGGCAGAAGCCATCGTGGGGGAAGAGAGGTGGGTGGGGGAAAGTGACGATGATTTCTCGTGGTGTTGAGATTTCAATCGCTGGAGGTGTTGTTGCAATGGTTCGTGTCCTATCTCTTGGTCGAAACCAAGAGCCTTATATAGGCATCTTCCCACAACCCTAACCCTGGTGACTCATCACCTCGCGCTACATAAACCTCTATGACTCATAATGAGTCATAGCGCGAAATCCATCGATGACTTATATTCCGTTAACCAATCAAAACTCATAAACCAAGTCATGTGCTCAAACGAGTCACATGCGTGAAACCCATGACTCATAATATGAGTCATGTGCGAAAGTCATTACATCATATGGTGTCACAATCGTGAGTCATGAAACCATCAACCAATCATAACATAACAATGACTGGCAACTGCGTAGTCATGTGAAACCTATGAGTCAAACGACGTCATAGTATAAAACATAAACAGGGGATGACTAATAACTGATTAATCATGTGAAAACAAATTGGCTAAGTCAGAATTTGTGACAGAAACTGCCGAACAGGGCCAAGGTCCTTCATCTGATAGTAGTTGTAAAGCTGTTTCTTAGTAGACTCAACTAAACCAATATCTGGTGATGCGATCAGTATATCATCAACATAAAGGATTAGGATAACCTTGTCGGAGGTATATACATTTGAGTCCGCAAGTGACTGAATAAATCCCATCTGTTTCAGTGTACCATCAATCTCCTGAAACCAGAGACGTGGGGCTTGCTTCAACCCATAGAGCGCCTTTTGTAACAGACAAATCCTATTGCCAAAGCAAGAGTCCAACCACTCAATCCCCGGTGGTGGCTCCATCAGGACAACTCCATCAATCTTAGGATAAAGAAAGGCAGTTACAACATCCATCTGATGAACATGCCAGTCTCTTGACACTGCCAGCGCTAACAGCATGCGTAGAGTACTCAAGCGCGCAACTGGTGCAACTGTCTCCTCATAGTCAATTCCATTGACTTGCTTGTAGCCTTTGATTACTAGTCTGGCCTTATATCTCTTCTTGCCATCTGCATCAATCTTGGTCCTGTAGACCCACTTACAGCCGATGATCTTCTGACTAGCAGTCACATGGTATTCCTGGGGTATCCACGTCCCATGCTTTATCAGCGAGGCAAACTCCTCTCGCATGGCATCCTGCCAACATTTAAACTCAACTGCTTCCTCATAGCAGGAGGGATCTAACACAGGACCAGCAGATGCACCAGGAGTTACCATGGCTGCAATCTTGGCCTGTACATGGCGCTTGCGTAGGGAACGGCGGAGGACAGGAGTGGTGACCTTGTCTTGGGTAGACCTGGGTTCAACCGCAATTGACGTTTTTGGTTGTGATATCGGAACCGCTTTAGTACTTTCTGAGACTTGATGATTTGAAGAGTGTAATCCCTCAAGTTCAGTACTAGCCTCTTGAACAGAACCTTGGTCAACCACCTCCACCTCTCGCTCTAAAATCATCCTACTTCCCAGAGAGCCCGGGGTGCCGCGTCCAGCAACCCCATTATCCAGCAACTCTATACCCGGGCTGCCATTTTCAACTACATCGCCAAACGAGGCGGAATCCAAAGCTTCATCATCATCATCGTCAAACCAGACGGTATTCATAGTCTCATTCTCCTGTAGCACTGTCCTCAAGACATCTGTTCCAGCTACCAAGCTCACAAGCTTATCCTCATCAAACTTTACATCCGATACCTGAATGACCTGCTTCGTAGACTGATTCCAAAGCCTCCATATCTTTGTAGTCTGGTGCACATAGCCCAACATAATACACTCCTGTGAACGACGTCCAAACTTCTTCTCCCCACGCTGGGGCATTGGAACCAACTTGTAGGCTAAGCAGCCAAACCTCCGCAGGTGATGCACCTCCGGCTTCTCATTGTAAATAATCTCAAATGGGGTCTTTCCTTTGTTTGACTGTGAAGGTGAGCAAGCATGCAGATACGCTGCTGTCTGAACAGCTTCAGCCCTGAACTCTGCCGGCAACCTAGAATCGAGAAGCAGCGCTCGAGCCTTTGTCGTTATCGTTCTTATCATCCGCTCACTTACTCCATTCTTATGTTGTGTGTATGGGGGAGCTGGCTCATACTGTATTCCTGTTGCTCTTAGAATACCAGGGAAAAGAGAATTGTTATACTCTCCTTTCCCATTGTCACACCGGAATCTGCGGATCTTGTACTTCAGATGGTGAAAGTTCGTCCAAATCCATGAAGTGAATTCCTGAAAACGTGATGTAACAGTAGTTGAGCTCTTATCAGGAAGAAAGAATACCCAAGTATGGCGACTATAGTCATCCACATAGACAATGAAGTACTTTGCCCCACCATGCGATGAGACCGAGATAGGCCCACACAAGTCCGAATGAACTAGCTCAAATGGTTCTGAAGCTCGCTTCACTTGCCTCCTTTCAAACCTTCTCTGCTGCTTCGTATTCACACACACAGAGCAGTTGACGCTAAACATATCATGGCCCTGCATGTCTCCCTTGCCAACTATCATCCTTAGAGAGCGAACATTCAAGTGCCCAAGTCGCTGATGCCAGCGCTCCAATGAAGGTACAAGTGATTTTCAGGCGACACTTAAAACACTACATTCACCGTTTCTCAAAGAAGACATTCCTGCAGGTCTGCCGGACAACTTCCAAAGACCTTGTTCTAGGTTAGCCAACACTACTGGACTACCCAAACTCATGTTGTAGCGTGAGATGTAGCATGTTTGGCCTGTAAATCTAACTTCATACTCCATTGAAAGCTGACCAACAGAGACAAGCGAGGCACCTAGACTTGGAACAAACAAGGCAATCAGGTCAATATGCCGTGTCCCTGGCTGTAGAACAAGTCGAATCTTCCCTTGAGCAACCGCAGGAATCCAGGCCTCATCACCAAGATAGACTTTGATTTGGACAGGAAGTGGTTCCAGCGTTAGGAAGTCCGCTCGGTTAGGTGACATATATTGCGAAGCTCCTGAGTCCACAACCCATGGAGCATACCAGCTACCAGAGTTGCCTTGTTGTGAGCAGGTAACTATAAGCGCATGACTGATCGTTGGCGTATGAGCTACTTCTGCGAACTGATGACTTCCTCTTCCACTCAAATCTGCTCTTCGTGCCTCCAGCCCATTTCTCTGAGCAGAACAACCACGCCGATTGTGGCCCCCTCTGCCACAATGCCAACAGAGACCACTAGTAGCCAGACTTTGTACTCCCACTCTTCCGGTACTGCTCAGCCTGGTGGAGTGGGGTTGGTTCCATGAGAATCTACCCCTGCCGTGACCACGAGCCACCATTCCATGTGTCCTGTGAAGATTATACAACCTTCCACCTCGCCGACCTCGATAGCTGCCACTTCTGACCTCTGTAGTGCTAGCCTGTCGTGGTGGCCAAGAGGTGTGGTGGGTAAGAAGAGCAGAGCCAGAAGTCATTGACAAATTCGAAGATGAATTGTCTGCCTGACGGGAGAGTAGAGTTTTCTCCCGTTCAAGCAGACGCTTGATAAGGCTGTCAATGCTGTGCTGACTTTCTTGCTCCATTAGAATATCAACATAGTTGTCGTACTCCTTAGGTAGTGTGGATAAGAGGTGAGACTTGAAAGTTTCGTCGGTTATTGCACTCTCGGTTCCGGCTAGTGTTTTCCGAAAGTGAAGCAAGCAGGCCAAGTAGTCCTCAATCGTTTGCCCTGGCTGAGCTCGAGCTTGATTGAAGTTCCGGCGTACATCAAGCTGACCGGCACAGGAATTAAGTGTGTCAAACTTGTCCTTTAATTTTTTCCACATCTCAGAGGCACTGTTCACATCCTCTACATGTTCCTGAGTGACAGAGGTACAGGAGTTGTAGATAATCGCAAGTGCTTTCCCCTCACGAGCAATCCAATCGGAGCGGTTCTGCCGGTCCTCAGGCAGTGGCTGTTCTTCCTCACCCAAGGCAATAGCAAGAGCATTTTCAGACCGAAGCAAAATCTGAATGCTCCTAGCCCATTGACGGTAGTTGAAACTGTTCAGCTTCTGGGTGTCACCGTATTTTGTTCGGTAAACTCCATCGGATGCCAGTGTCCCGGGAGTGGTAAGGGAGCTGGAGTCTTTCATAGTTTGCATAGATAAAGTTGAGGGAAAAAGGGCAAAAAGAGACAACAATCAGAAGTAAGAAAAAGAAACGGTAGGACAATCCGGGCGGGTGATGAAGGAACCTTTTCAGCAGCAGATAAAACCTTTCAGAGACAGGGAATATTTTTCAGCGCATATCCCGGGCTCATAACCTGTTGAAACGACTGTTGTTTATTGACTAAGAGAGAAAGGGAGAAGTGGGGGTGACCCCGGCTATGTAACAAGAAAAGACGCAGTCACGATTTCCCCAGTTCACAGAGCCTCACTCGCCGCCGCATCACCGCCGCATCGCCGGCTTACATAACACCCCGCAGTCAACCATACCAGATATGGAAGAATGCTCCAACACTGGTCGTCCTGTGTCAAGACCCCTCTCCTCTATCCATCCCCCCATTATTTCCAGCCTTGTGCTACTCCCTACCTGCTGGAATTATCGGAGGTTTCACTGTAGTAGATTAGAACCTCCTCACAGTTAGGGACGTAATCGTCTCCACGGTCGTTGAAATGAAATTGTCGACAACATCACAGAGGGCCGGAAATCTAACCCAATAGAGAACGGGAGAAACTTAAGGTATACTACAAAAAGCTACGTAATTGGGAATGTGGATAGGACGATCAGAATTCCCCCTTTGGATTAGGGTGAGAAACCCGAGAGAGAACACTCTTTCAGCCCTCACCTGAGGTAAGGGAGAAGAAAAAAGAATGTAATAGGTCTTAGGAGAGCAGAATCCAACCCTCTAGCGAGGTTGTCAATTACTCAGGTTTTTGCAGTGACGAGGAAAGCGTTAGGCAGGGTTAGGGTTAGTGGTAGCCATCCTCTCACCCGCTGGCAGCATAGATCTTCCTGCAAAGCCGGACATGCTCGTAATTATGGCTAGTCTCTATACTGGTTCCGTTGGTGACTGGGGGCGTCTTTTATTTTGGAATCTATTCTTCTGCAGCTGCAATGATGAATTCGTCGGTTTGTTGGGTTTTGGTGGAAAGTGTTGAACCCGGATGGATGGCTGGGGTTGATGTTGGAGAATCCTGATTTTAGGCTGCTCACGACATGCATACTTTCGTTCCTGCATAAGGCGAAACACATTTACGCTATTGTTAACACAATGGTTGCTTCGACAGCGTTCCACCACTCTTAGCTTCTTACGATCGAATGTCACCACCCCGCATACCTGATGCGACACGATCAAACACCGATCGCTGGACGACGAAACACGAACGACAGTCAATAGCCGAACATCTACGATACCCGTAGCCATCAACACGATCCGAGGCATCCAGCATAACTGCACCCTCGGCCAAACAGCTCTTACCTCGGATGTATCTTCGCAAAGCAAAACAGCAGGACGACAAGGAGATGGAAAGTGAGAGAAGAATCCGGCATGCGCAGGAAGTATGCCGGGGAGGAAGGTACTCTGCAGATAAGGATATAAGGCAGCCTGTTCTTCCCTTTGTTCGTTTTAGTTAGTTCATCTCATACTCATCGCATCCTTCTCTCACGGTTCTACGGTCTTCACTTGTCCTGTCAAAGTTATTCGTTCTCGCATACGATCTATTTACTCTTTATTGTTCTTTGATATTTTTGTCTATTATCGTTGTTCGTATCAATATAAGTTTTGTGCCGTTTGTAACTTAGGATTGGATCCACTGCGCCTAACCACCCAAGTAATTGTTCAAAAGTTGAAGGGCACAGGAGTGGCAAACGGTAACCTCAATTGTCGCAGTTAATTAGAAACTCTCGTATGATATATAAGCGCTGCTCTCGTGTCTAGTTTACCCCGCTCCGGGAATGGGCCCAAGGCATTATACTCCATTCGGCCAGGACACTATAAGCTCTATCCATCTGGCCTTAATAAGTATTACGAGGTTAGGTTGAACTGTCATTCCTTCGAAAATCACCGGCATGGCAGAGGGAATACTGAGGCAGATTATTGTGTGAATTTCTCGCAAGGAAAAGAGGATCTATAAACAGGAACACTAATCGAACCCTCAATGCTGGATCGGTATGCGGGAAGAAGAAAACAAAAACAAAAACGTAGACTGAACATTCCTGGTATGACTAGGAATATGAGATCCAAACTCGAGACCGAAACGCGGTAGGAGTAGAAGTGTGCGAGATTGCTGTGCACTTCAGGGAAGAGGGTAAATGTGATTTTAGAATGGAGAAGCGGCCGGCAGTATATATAAGCGTGTCTATCGGGGTGCAGAGAAAGTGGCAAAGGTGGCGAAGGTGGTAGGAAAGATTCCGCATTGGTGGGGCTAAGATGTGCTGAGGTTTGCATATTTACGTGCTTGTAACAGCTTCACCACTTCACTGTCCTGGTTTATGATAGCCACTGAGAGTGGCGTCCTGCCTTCCCTATCGGGCATGTCGGGGTTGGTATCTTCACGTTCTAGCAGGAGCTTCACCACTGCATCATGGCCGTTTGCGGCAGCCAACAGGAGCGGTGTTTGGCCATGATGGTCTGGCATATTGGCGTTGACGTCCTCCCGCTCCAAAAGTAGCTCTACCACCCTAGAACGTCCACTCATGGCAGCACACGAGAGCGGCGTTTGCCCATAGCTGTCAGGCGTTTTGGGGTTGACGTCTTCTCTTCCCAACAGGAGCTTCACTATTCCATCATGTCCATTCTTGGCAGCCAAAAGGAGCGGTGTTCGGCTACGGCTGTCAGGCATATCAGGGTTGATACCTTCCTGCTCCAGTATTAGCTCCACTACCCTAGGATGTCCATTCAGGGCAGCCCACAAGAGTGGCGTTCGGCCATAGCGGTCAGGCTTTTCGGGGTTGATGTCTTCCCTTCCCAACAGTAGCCTCACTACCCCACCCCGCCCCTTCTCGGCAGCCCACGAGAACGGTGTTTGGCCACGGTTGTCAGGCATATCAGGGCTGACGTCCTGCCGCCCCAAGAGTAGCTCCACCACTCCATCGCGTCCCTTCTCGGCTGCCCACGAGAGCGGTGTTCGGCCGTCGTCATTAGGCATATCGGGGTTGATGCCTTCCCTTTCCGATAGTAGCTTCACTACTCTATTGTGCCCATTCTCAGCAGCCCACGAGAGCGGTGTTCGGCCGTCGTCATCAGGCATATCGGGGTTGACATTTTCCAGTCCCATCAGGAGCTTCACTAATCCATCATGCCCCTTCCCGGCGGCCCATGAACAAGGCGTTCGGCCACCGTTGTCAGGCATATCGAGGCTGACATCTTCCCGCCCCAGCAGTAGTTTTACTAGTCCATTATGCCCATACCTGGCAGCTAGCGAGAGTGGCGTGTGACCGGTTTTGCCTCGTGTGTTGGGATTGATATCTTTTCGTCCTAGCAACAGTCCAAGGACTCCTACAGACCCGCCTTCCGCAGCCGAAAGGAGTGGGGTCTGACCATTTTTGTCTACCGTGTCTATGCTGACATCTTCTCGCTCCAATAGCAGCTTCACTATCCCCTCATATCCTTTACCACAGGCACACAGCAGAGGCGTAAGGCCGTATCCGTCTGCCGGGTCGGCTTTAACATCTTTCTTCTCTAATAATAGTTGCACTACCCCTTCGTGGCCCTCCGTAGCGGCTAACAATATCGGCGTTTGGCCGTATTTGTCTGGCCTGTTGGGATTGATGTATCTCTTTCCCCTGACCATATCCATCACTTGGGGCATCTTACCCCACCATCCATCTGTGCTATCAGGCTTGGTAGATATCCGGCGGAGAAGGAGCCTCACAATTCCCTCATGCCCCTTCTCAGCAGCCCATGATAGCGGTGTTCGACGAAAGTATCCATCTGGCTTATCAGGATTGACAGTCTGCCTTTGTAAGAGTAGATTTGCTACCGCCTCTTGTCCACATATAGTAGCCCATACGAGTGGTGTAATGCCCAGAAAATCCCTTTTGTTGGGATCGGAATTTGGCCTGCCTATGAGAGCTGTTGCGGCTTCAGCAATGCCGAAAACTGAGGCACAATGCAGTCCCGTAAACCCGATCAAGGGGTCGTTGATGGGAATATCGCGACTATATCGACCGGTCTTCGATATGAGATCCACTAGAAGTAGCCTGGTCGATATATGACTTTCTATTTGACTGAAAAGCTTGAACGCAAGAGATGAGACATTGTTTGTAGCCCCTCTCCTGGCATGGGCACCCCAATATAAAGAAGAATACTTGAGGAAGGGAGTTGACTGAGGCAGAGTAGAGAGTGTGGAAGAAATGCCTTTAACGGTCTGAAAATTAAGGTATGTCAGGCAGGTTTCCGCCATTATCGAGTGAGTCGAGCCAAAAAGGTCGGGGCATGTGTTAAGGTACTCCTGGAGGGTGAAGTGAACCAAGCGGATAGTTGCAGCCTCCCTGTCGATGACGATAAGCCCCATGCAACAGCTCAACAGTGTCTCCACCGGAGGAATCCTTTCAGGATTGAGATCCCTAGACCCTATCTCTACTGCCAGGGCGTGGGAGAGTTCATCGAGTTGTAGTAGTCTCTCCGAGTGGGAGATCCACATCAATGCTGCCATCCCGAGCCTGGTTTTCTGCCCGCCTTGCTCTTTTATCCGTGCAAGTGTAGCACCGTAGACACCCTTCAAATCTAAGCCCTTGGTCATTGTCCTCAGCTTTTGCCGCCTGTCATAGGCCGTGGTTTCCCCTAGAATAGCATCCATAGTTATGGAAATCAGTAGAAACCTAGACGCATCTATTAGCGACGGATGCAAAATGATTTTCCCTCCAAGTTGCTCACTTACGTTTCGGGAATATTCTCGGCGATTCTTTTGATGATTTCAGCCTCCAGACTACTATCCATCGCTTCGAGGGATGTGTCCTTGCTCAATCTCATCCGGATATATCCCACGATATCATCATTGTTGGGTTTAATGGACAGAGTTGCCGCGCTCGCGCCAAGGCGGCTCTGAATCTCGCCCTGGATGTGTCGTCTTCCGGTTAGGAATATCCGCACGTTCGGAGATTTCTCGAGGATTTGTCTTAACGAATCCAAAACTTCGGGTCGGTGTCTTTCTGCACATTCATCCACAGCATCAACACATATGAATGTCGGTTGTACTGATGTGACATCCTGCAGCATCTTCACAATTTCTGGCACTCTCAGTCCCCTTCCACCAATGACCTTTTTGTGATCTTGAAACGTTCGACTTATCTCATCCGGAACCCTTTCCAACCCGCCGACGATTTGTTTCAGTAGTGAACCAAGCATGTTTGTCGGAGACTGCTCCTCCCTCGCCGCGAAATCAACGTAGAAACACGCAACGGCGATATTTTGCTCTTTGGCCCTGTCGCATAACCTGTCTACCACGAGTGAACTGGTATCGCTGCTCATTAGCGGCACCCTTCATTTCCTTCGAGAACTTTCTCTCACCTGAAATAAGTCTTGCCGACAGCAGGACCGCCGCAGCAGAGCAAAGTCGGATGCTCCGATACCATCTGCTCAGAACCATCGTACCACCTCTGAAATTCCTCTGTTTGCAGTAGCCTTTCCCCGACGTTGTCGGCCCGGCGGGTTCGAAGGTCTTGGTGTCGGATGCGGGGCTCTAGTGGAGAGAGCCACGTTAGGATTTCAGACCGATCCTGAGCGGTTGCATAGTGGGTAGACACATTCAACACGTTCGACACATTGAAAGAGTTGATATTATCTGTAAATGACCTTGACATTTTCTTTCTCTTCGTTGCTGTTGGTGCTGGGAGCGCAGATTCCGTTGTTCGGGGCTTCGATGAAACACCCAAGAGCAGAAGAAGAGCGGGGCTGTTGCCAAACCTTGGGCGCTACCCAATAGGGGGGTTTCTTTGCGACGGTCGTACAGTACTACAAAGCAGCTCGAAGGTTCTTGTCGGCACAGCAAGAATACTAGTAACGTAATTTACGGGGATGTGGCTCATGACATGGATCCGGCTCACCGATAGCAACGATTGGAAACTCAAATCTACATTTGATTATCACAACAAATAAATAAGATACTACCCTAAAAATCAAGCCACCGGTACTTTGAAATATAGAGAATGTGAAAATCTAGTTTTTATTTCCTGGTGATAAATTGTTATTCTAATATAGAGGTTTAAAGATTGTCTATTTCATATATAAAGTGTGGTTTTTCATAAGCATAAAAAAATTGAAAACCCTGGAAGAATTACATAATAAAATAGATAGCAGGATAGTATAAGTCTTAGATATTCAGAATAACCAGGTTTTAATTTTCTTGATAATCATTTTTGAAAGCGACAGTGATTAAAAAAGAGGTAGAAAATACGTGCAAATTATATACAAATTGGATCAATTTTACCATGTAATATCTACATATGTAGTTGGCCTATAAACTCAATATTATGGAATCCCTTTGACTATCATATCCTAAGATAGTATATAAATTTTCAAGGTAAATAAAAAAATCTTTACATACTTTGTGCATTGATCATTATCAAACTATTAAATGGTTAGAATAAATTCTTATCTTATATTTATTTTGCTATAATAAGTTATTTAAACTGACACTGAATTATTAGATTAAGTTATAGGTTCTAGGGAGTCTAGCAGCACTGTTTAGAGCTAGGTGCAATAATAGGTGTTGATTAGATTCTATATTAATTGCCTTGAGTTACAATCAATAATACTCTTTCTACTACTTATTATAATTAATATACACTCCGAACTATGCCCCATACTGTCTACTCTAGTCCACAAAACCTGATCATATTGGTAATTGACTTGTAGTTAGCCCAACGATTTGATTTCAACTAGTTCATGATTAACATACCGTTTTTTTAGTTAAATAGTAATCAGCTTTAAGAACCTGTATCAAATATAGAAGGCTATATTTATCGGACTTTAAACTTTATATACTTACTTTAGATATTATCAAAAAGGTTATTGCAAGATATTGAGTTCATAGGCCAACTACTTATTTAGATAATACATGGTAAAATTGATCCAATTTGTATATAATTTGCACGTATTTTCTACCTCTTTTTTAATCACTGTGGCTTTCAAAAATGATTATCAAGAAAATTAAAACCTGGTTATTCTGAATATCGAAGACTTATACTATCCTGCTATCAATTTTAGTATGTAATTCTTGCAGGGTTTTCAATTTTTTTATGCTTATGAAAAACCACACTTTGTGTGTGAAATGGGCAATCTTTAAACCACTATATCAGAATAACAATTTATCACCAGGAAATAAAAACTAGATTTTCACATTCTCTATATTTCAAAGTACCGGTGGCTTGATTTTTAGGGTAGTATCTTATTTATTTGTTGTGATAATCAAATGTAGATTTGAGTTTCCAATAGTTGCAATGGGTGAGCCCGATCCCTGTGGTGAGCCTCAGCCCTGTAAATTACATTACACTACACTATCGTGTCTGGAAAAATAAATATATGTTATAAAGTACAGGTGCAAAAGTACTCGTTCAGCAACGCAAAAGCAGCCCTACTAGCACCCAAAATTTACTCCCTATTCAACCATAACTCCTTAGAATAAACTCAAAATGTTTGCAGACATGTAATAATACAAGGAAAGCTATATATAAAATTAGAAAGCAAAAAAATTAATACTTTGTATACCATCCTCTTGCATTTAAGATAGCATCAACTTGAACTCTATTTGGCAGAGACTCCAACAACCTTTCCAGAAATTCACGTTCAATATCCTGAGCCTAAACCTGATTGAGGGCTTCTGCTAGATGTTTTCTAACAGTCTCTGAACCCCTTTTGGTCTTGTGAAGGTGGGGAAAGTGTTGGTGTAGCTTTTCATTCAACAGCTTCGAGGAATGGTGAATAGAATTGAGATCTGGGGAATTGGATGGCCATTCCATAGCCTGTATGTTGTTTTCTGCAAACCAAACCATAGTATCTCTTGCAGTATGTATCTTTGTAACATCCTGCTGAAAGAAGGGATTCCCAAATGTGTCCTTCACCTCCTGCCAAACATCAACTAAGCCATCCTCCAAAACTCCAATATATACAAATCTATCAACACTCTTCTCAAAATTACGAATCAGCGGCCCCTTGTTTCTTTTCCAAATACAAACCGAAACTATTAGGTTTATCCCTGGCCTCTTGGTGACTACCGTAAAAACTCGTGTTATCCACTATCTCCACCTGGCCTCTAATCTCCAGTAATCCCTGGTTCTTGGCTAACAATATGTTTTGTTTGATGGGTTAACAGAATTGCGAATATCTGTTCTTGAGATCAACACAGGCAGGACGCTTGGACTTGACAGTATGAGGAAAACACTAATCCTTCCTGGGGGTTTTTGTTGCTGAACATGGAGATTAGACACCAGGTGGCGATAGTGGATAACTCGAGTTTTTAGGGTACATGAATACAGTCTTTGTGCCACTTTTCTTCAGGTATTCTCAACACCCCAATACTCTCAAGATCTTTAGACTTCTCAACCATGCATTCATGACTAAAGATGACCCTCTCAAAGTCTTCATTTATCCAATTCTTGTACTCTATTACCCAAACCAATCTCTAAACAGTATGCTCATCCATTAGCAGGGCTCTTTTCCTAGCTGTCCATTGCATTATGTTGACAGATGCCAAAGCTCTCATGACTGTTGCAATGGAGGCCTAAGGTTCAGCATAATTGCGCAATACTGATGAAGTCTTGCAGATTGCGTTCTTAGACTCTCTGACTAGGTAGTGACAAGATCTGGGATGGATAATTCTTGGTCTTCGAGGTTTAGGGAGAGTGTGCATCATTCCTCTTCTGAAACGGATTATGGAAACTTAGAATACTACATTTAGGAAGGTGTAAAAGTACGCCAATTTCAGAAAAAGAGAATTCCGAGTATGTTTTTGTCAGAGCAACAAGCGGCTATTTCTCAAACTCACTGAGGGAGCATGTCTTGAGGGGAGGAATTGTGGCTGAGCGGTGGGTGGTCATAGAGGTGGGGCATTTGGAGTTGTTGCTCGGTAACAACAGAGTGAATGATTAAGTTTGTCTTAGGAATTTACCCACATGACAACTTGTTTAGCACACAACCCGCAGGGTCTTAGTATGATAAAGAGGTAAACGAGAGTTGCCAAGAATGAATTGAAAGATTTACTAGGGCCTGTTTAGTATGGACTGCAGTCTGGCAACCAGAGACAGTGCCTGTCATCAAATAAAGTCAGTTAGGTAAATGGGCTTTCAGTTATATACTAGACAGTAGATTAGTTAAACATACAATAATTCTGTTTCATTTACATACCTTGAGCTGTCTGTCTCTTTCTAAAAAGTAAATTTGGACTAGTGGTTATACTAGAGGGTGGGGTCTTAAGCGTTATCATAGAAACAGCTTGAAAGTCTTTGACTAATTTTCCATGGTTCTAGATTCATATATCTAGACTGGGGGAAGGTTAGGTTGCCTACTCTGGGTAGGCATTATGTACTTTGCCACACTCTCCCCCACTGTGAAGTTTCTCTTAACAATGGACATTGTTACCGGTGTGTAGGTGGCCATGTGTAGGTAAACGAGCCGCTAGTGCTGCAGGTGTACCTGGATCTTATCAGCAAGAGAAGAAAGACAGAGAACAGAGAATGGATAAAAATGGTCTATTTTCTACCGGAGGATATATCAGGAAAATGCCAGCCTGTTTCAGATACAGTGGTGGTGCGTACAGACACTTGTAGTATAGACTCCACGTCCTATGCGTCCAGTACGTCCTGTACTCAGATGCTATATCTTGTTGCGTATAGGATGTCTGGAGACCGGTCTCAATACTAGTTCTTTCTGGAGATATCCAACCTAGCAACCCTACCTCTCCTGTATCCAGACCCCAACCTCAATACCATGATACATCAGAATTTACCACTAGTAAGTGTGAGTATCACTTCAGCCTTGTCTGAGGCCTAGCCCTGGTGTGAGAAAGGGGTATTTCTTGGGAAAGAACATCAGCAAAAACGGATCCTACGCCTGATGCGCCGGCACTGCGTCCTGCCACAAGTGCCGGATATTGTGCGTCCCATGCGTCCTGAGCATCCTGGCTTGTGTCCCATGTGTCCTGTGCGTCCTGGCGTGCGTCGCAACGTTCTGTACCTCCTGACGCAATGTCGCGCTCTCCCGACCTCCAGACTACCCCAGATTGTCCCTCTCGTCCCCTTGTCCTCCTGATCGTGCTCGCTCCTTGTGGCTTCTTCTCTGCGTCCTAACATATCCGGCCCCTCATCCCCGTTGAAGGACTCTCAACCTGAATTAACTCAGTGCTTCCTCAGACGTCGGTCTGCTGGCGTCTGGGGCAGCAGCATTGTTTTTTTCACATTTCACATTTCACGTATCACGCCTCACTGGGCTGGTGAACTCAAGATATGGGTTGAAAGTCGCTTCTATGTCTTCTATATACAGTATCAAGATCATGTATGATTCGCCTGCATAGCTGAGTCCTGATTCTCTCATCCAGATTCTTTAAAAAACTACATTAAATGTTGTCAAATCAATCCGGCTATTTATAAGCGAGCGCCGGTCCTCCTCCTGGATCAGATACACCAGACCAAGCATTGTCCCTATATCTACTATTTGAAACCCTTGTCCGTCCTCCGTCATTTGCACTGTAACAAGGCCATGTTGATCCGATAGAGGCTGTGAGTTGACTGGGGTCGGCATCTGAACACCTGCGACCTGACGCACAGTATCGTCAGATCTGTAGTCCCTGATTTTTAAGAGGACAACTAGCTTTGCTGGCAGACGACCCCTCAGCGCACCATACCTTTCTTCTGTTCCCGCTTGTACCGGACCTCAATCATTGCCACGGCGCAGGTGTCTAAAGTGTAGATCGCTGGCGGATTGTGCACGGTAGATCTCATCAACATCGGCTTCTTGGAACGCAAGAACCAGGATTTCAAGTTGTGTGAGTAGCTCAACAGGGAGTGATCGAAGCTTCGCATGGTCCTCAGGAAGACGGTATGCTACGGGCAGGTTATGTCTGCTATATCAGCTCAATTCACCATATATAATCTCGAGTGAGACTCCCGAGATTTGGCTAAAATCCACAACGTTGCACACATCATCCTGACTTCCATTCAGGACCCTCCTGCTAACAAGAGGCGCTGCTGCGGTCACTGTGCTAGCCATCCTGTGTAAATGATGCAAGACGTCACCTGAGAGATCGGCGTCGCGAGAGTTTAGAGATTCAACCTTTAATAGTCGCATTCTGAGGGCATGTGGACGACCGGAGCTGTGGACGATCTGGCGCAGTGTATCATTTTTGCTCGATTGGCACCATCCATCGTTGATTTGCGTCTTGTGAGCGAGCTCCCCGATCTCGGTGGAATACATCAGAATGTTGCCAAACTGGGGGATATGGTCACAAAAGTGGCTTAGTAGATGCATCTTGATAAAGTTGAAATGCGATTCGCCACAGACCAAGTTCAGACAGGGGTCCTTTTCTTCTTGACAATTGTCGTGGCGCATCAGGCGCCGTAGGGATGGGCCCAGTCACTCAATCACCAGGGCTTTCGCATGTCGAATCTCCTTTCGTTGCTTGTCAACCTTTTTCTGTGTGCGTTTTGTTACTCGAAATTCGAAGAAGATCTCTTTTAGCTTATGAAACTGATTCAGATAATCTTCCATATAGGCTATGGTGTCAGACCTGTGGCTTCGGTATTGCTCCATCATATTGAAGTCGACCAGTGCGCTGACGCATCCAAGAGTATGTTTGCAAGGGATTACTTGTGCACCTCCAGGCTGGCAGAGTGCCACGGTGAGAACACCCAAAATCCAGCGCCCCAGATTCCTCATCTCTTTCCCTTGCCACTGCGTAACTTCACCGTAGGCTTTTTTGGGGACCAAGAATCCTGGGTATCACCGTAATGCCTTCCCAACGTCGTCGAAAGCCAGCAGTCCCCTATGTTTCTTCAGAAAGCCTTCGATCCAGTCCATCATATGCCTGAACAGCCAGAGATAAATGGTATGGAGCATGTGTGGCTTGGACAGATCAGACAGTGAAAGATATTTTGGCCGATACCAGGATTGTCACACATGATGTGGTCGTCGTCGGACTCCTAGCCTGAGGTCAGATTTTCACGTTTGTAATGTTGGTATCTTGCGTAATCGCTTGTTCGATGGCGTCTGGCACATGTTCCTCATTCGTGGGTAGGCACCTCGCATTTAGGACAGGCGGTCGTCGTTAACACATGTAGTGCCACATTTTCCATTTGGTCGGCGAACCAGGCGGAGAGAATGGGAAAGCACTGTCGAACCTTGCCATCGGCGCTGTCAATCGTGATACTGGTATGTGCCATGTCCTGTTGGGGCGCAAAGATGAGTTCGAATACATCTTGTAGGATGTCAGCTTTGATTTTCCTCTGACGTTGATCGGCGTTGGAGAACTTTCAGAATTTGGGAGGCATGGGCAATAGGGCAAGAAGCAGAACAGCTATTGAACCTGGGCTGTTGTGCCTGGCTGATAGAAGATTTCCAATCGTAATATAGACAGGCCACGCTTTCTTGTCACGCGAGAAGTTGGTAAGATTAGTCTGATCTGACATGCCAAATATTGGAACAACTGTAGCACCCGCCGCAAGCGTCTCCTATGATCCGTCAGCTAAGGTCTTTTAAGGGGTGTGGGACTCAGATGCTCTACTTCGATGTCTCACCACCAATCGGCCGTATGCATTTCTCCATATATTCTCTCTCCGGTGGAGTCATATTCATATTCATGGCGTAGCGCATAGACCAAGTCGTCTCGGTATGTGATTTGGCGAAGGAGATATCTAATACAACCTGGTACTTTGCGGTAAAAAAAGTGGCAAAGTTCTTTGGCCATCCTCAACCTGTCCTTCGAACCAGGGCAGATATTGACTGTATGGATCCAGTAACCGGAGATGGTGCTCTAGCGTGTGCATGGAGCTATACCTGACTGATTCAGCATCTCCTAGGCCACTCCAGAAGTATTTATTGATTTGTGATCTGGATACTTTTCCCTCAATGAACCAGGATCCCAGTTTGAAACCTTGCTGGCTATTGAATGGTGCCCATTGGTCGTCGCACAAGTTGCTGTATTCATGCTCAAAACCGTCGACATCCCGATTACTTGCCCGGCGCCTTCATAATGAATCTGTTTGCCGGTGGAGGGTCACGTAGGGTGATCGAATACTTCCAATTGAGACTCGTATGCAATGGCTGAACAAAATTCTTCAGGCTCCGATCCAGCAGGGCCTGGATCGGATTCATAGTCAGAATCCTGGCGCTTGCTCGTGTCTGGGTTGTGCGCAAAGCTTGATTCAATAATGACATATTGTACAGTTGACACGAGGACAATGTCGTGCCCTGCGGGCACAGTTTGCAGGTGCCTCTCATATGCACCAGACCGGGTGTACTTTCGGGGGCAGAATGGACCTTTGCTAGGCATGGTTCATGTTGGACTTGGCTGCATTCATCCCACGGGCTCCATGTAGATTCGAGGGTGCAGCTATGTCTTGTGTTGACACTAATGCGTATTGATCGCATGTAGGGCCAAGGGGTGCGCATGCGATAATCATGATCTAGTCGTTGATAGAGTTAGCGTAGGCGTCACGTGGTATCAGCTATGGTCTCAGTCAACAACTGAGAAGACAAACATTATGTTCCCGCCCAAAGGTGTTTATCATGTGTCATTTATTCAAGTTCAATCAGCCAATGGAAGGGTCCTGTCATAGAGCATCCGATTCGCGTTTTTTATCACATCATGAAACGAATTCATTATTCTTTAAAATCACCTAGAGGATCTGGGAGTTTGATATATAAAGTGAATTGATCACGATACCAGATGGGCTTCATACCAAGTTTCATCTCACACGCAGAACCTCCACAGCTACCACCGTTATCACATCATAAGTATCCCTAAATACTGCCATCTATATACAGCAAGAATCTACGGATATAGCACAGAAGAACAACATTGTAGGGTACGGCCTGATGCCGGCTGGAGGTGTGCAGCAGGCACCGCCCGCCGGTTAGACCTATCACCTTCCCCGTTTTACTCGAGTTGGGGAGTATTCTCACCGACGCCCCGATCCTCAATTGATTGACGATCATAAGTTGAGCATGAGCATCCCCTATCACCCCAAAACAAGCCCCCCCATATACCTTTGTAGGCGGAATGATGACAAAGATCACATGTTAGCAAGGGGCTATATTGCAGATAATTGGCACTACCCAGATGCCGAATTCCAGCAAATCGTCGCAGGCATGAGGAGATTGCAACCTGCATGCGATGAACTCGCCACTGCGTCAGCAGCCAATAACATGGCTAGTATGCAGGAGATTGACAAGGCAGTTCTTCAATTGGTTAAGGACAGTGGGAAGAAGGTGACCAGGACCATTGAGACCAATAACCACATGCCTCCACCCGGCCCGGGCGTACCCCCTATGCAAGTCATTCTCAACCCAATATTACTACCTCTCAACACACCACCTCTGTCATAGTAGAGTATTGCAACAGCTGTACCGAATGCTGGCCCAGTTGTCCAAAATGCTCGACAGGCCAATGCTCCTGGGCCAGGCCAAACCGTACCTGCTCCCGCGGCGAATTCCCAAGTGCAGAACTATCCCGCACCCCGAAGCCCGGCGAGCCCCCAGGTTCAGAACAATAGTCCCGGCCGGTAATTATTCCTGCCCAAATCCAAGCAGCTTCCCCAATGGGCATTCTCAGTACGCCACTGGGGATGCAACATGCTCCCCCGGTGAATGGCTAAGTGCAGAACAATCCCCCACCCCGAGATCCAGCGAGCACGCAAGCTCAGAACAATCCTCCCGGCACAGCGAATCTCCAAGCGCAGAACAATCCCCCACTCACAGGCCCCGCGAATCTCCAAGCTCAGAAGAATCCTCCACCCCCAGGCCTGGCGAATCCCCGAGCTCCGAATCTTGTGCTCTTTGCGTACAAATATCGTCACCCGCCGGCGAATATTTCTGCAATAAACCATCTGGCTCTCCCAATGTTTATCGCTGGTAGACCAGTGCGGGTCCAACATGCTCTGGTGAATGTCCAAGCTCCCAACAATCCTGCCAGCGCAGCGAATGTCTAAGCTCCGAACAATCCTGCCGGCGCAGCGAATGTCTAAGCTCCGCACAATCCTGCCGGCGCAGCGAATCTCCAAGTTCTGAATAATCCTGCCCGTGCAGCGAATATCTAAGCTCTGAACAATCCTGCCGGCGCAGCGAATTCCCATGCTCTGAACAATCCTGCCATCCAGGTAATTATTCCTGCGCAAATCCAAGCGGTTCCCCCAATGAGCATTCTAGGTACCCCACTAGGGATGCAAGATGGTCCTGGGGCGGATATCCCGGGAGCTGCGGCACTGATCGTGGAGGATCCGGGGTTTGAATACTTTGGAATAGCACGACGAGTACCGCGCGCAGTCTCGGATCTGTCCCAAATTAGTCAGTTTTTTCGCAACAATACAGATATGTTTTGTTTTAACTTACCGACTTAGAATATGGAGATTGGAGGGCTATGCTTGTACGTCCACGTGCTGTTGGTATTGTTTGGGTCTGTAATTCGGCTGATATCGACAAACCAGAACCAAATTATCGCCTTCAGCATTGGCGCAAACCACATAGCCATGGGGTAGGTTTTGCTGAGTTAAATGCCTATGACATGCGTGAACTGTCAGCGATCATTTCGAGAACTGTGCCACACAACGCGATTCGCTACATACTTGGTGTCACTGGTGAAGCCCACAAAGAGCGGTGTCTTCATCGCGTGTTTCCGTTATCTTATATAAATTACGGCTTGATCGAAAATGATGAAGACATAAGTGCCTGGCTGCTGTTGAATCAGGCTCTTGAGGATCCATTGGATCTGTTGGTCTATTGTCATCTCCGATATACTGCGGACAGGGTACCCACTCTGCGCTTGAGAAGGCACAACTATGGTCCTGAAAATGCCATCGCCAATTGGGCACGGCAAGAAGGGGCACCCACTGGCATTCCAGTCCCACGAAAGGAAGGGAGACCTGACCCCGGCCCAACCAACGCGGGCGGTAACCAGGCAACCGTCGCTCTCCTTTTTCTCCCGCTATGTAGCAGTTCATCATCTGATGTCTCCAACGCCGGCGAGGGATATGAGGCAATCATCGGAACATCACCATCCCCCGTTGGAGATCGAACAAAATATCCCCATTTTCGTATACTCCTGGCTATTCAATCTCCATCGAAAATGAATACAGACTATGGGTGGGACCTGAGGGGCCGCAGGGGTGAGACTCTGGATGTCAAGGTACGGAAGTGTGGAGTTCTATCCGATTGGGAAGATTGGGAGCATTTGAATAAGAAATTGTGTCAAGCTTCAAATGTTCGCGAGTGGTTGACAGCAAGGGAGGAGTGGGAGTGTCAGGCAAAGTTCGATGACGAAAAAGGTGACGAAGACGCCAGTTCACTTAAGACATTGCGTTTGACATTGTCCGCAGAGGGTGGTGGATCCGAGTGTGGTCGATCTGATGGCGCATCGTTCGTATGCTAAGTCTACTAAGACATGTGTTAGTGATTTGAATTTCTGTTCGATAGATTTCATAGAGTAGTACTTAAGAGTTATGGAATCGCGTTTAGATCGTGCTCCGATAAGTTCCTTCATCTGGGTTCGCACATAGCGTAGTATGATAGCTTGTGGTGTTGTGGTCAGGTTCAGACCAGAAGCTATGGTCTTGGCTGACTCTGACGCCAAGAGACGTCACTATAGGTGATGTCTCTTGGCGCATGCATACTGGTGAGGCTTAAAAGACTATCGCAGGGGGTGATGCAAATCACCTGTGACAATCAAGACTAAGTACTTTTCATGATCTGTCGACAACCTAAGATCTATATCTTTATCCACCGTCATTGGCAAAGTGCCCTTGTTATCTATCCCACGATACAGTATCCCACCCATACAGATCCAGATCTATATTACGACGTCGCGGTACACCGTAAGTCGAATTCCCTACTTGTACGTCCTCTAGGGCTCCCAGCCGGAGAAATGTACAGCGTCGGTGAAATCTATATAAAGACGTCTCTGGCGCGTCCCTCGCTCATCCTTCTCATCCGCTCCACCTCCTGCGATTGAAATGGCAACACCATGGGAAATCATGGTAAGAGAGTGTCCTCTGCCTCTGACCTGCCCCGCCCGTGGCAACTGCTCGGGGGCTCATCACGCCTTCATCTTCTTTCTCTCTCTGGGGCCTTTGGCCTCCGCTCCCTGGGGTTATGGATTCCTTTCTTGTTCCATTCGTCTTCGTTGAGCACGCTCGCGTTGATGTTCCTACCCTTTACCCTCACTTCGCGACGCGCCTCGCTTCGGGATTTGCACGGTCGGCAACCCTCCTTCCTCCCTCAACACGCGGTTGCCAGTTTTGGACTATCCGTGAAGTAGTTGCCCTGGTGGCCCTGCTCTCTGGAATTGCACTCTCTCCTGAGTTGCAGGATAGGGACGGTCGGTATGCGTAAAACTGTGACCCTGTCTCTGTCCTCCGTGTTCGTAGTGCTCGGTTGTTTGCAGAGCCTTCCTCCTCCCGCTTCCCACGCGTTGGATCTGCTTGCACCGTACTGATCCACCCTCTCTAGCTGGCACCTTATCTGCCTCCCCGGCTGGCACCGTACTGCCCCGCACGAGGGCTGCCACCTTCAGAGCTGAATGGCTCTCCTCGTCGGGTGGCTCCCCTCGCCCTACTCATCCGCTCCCGCGATTTACTCTAGGGTCGCAAAACTCGCATTAGGTTACGCTGTATCATGGTATAGCACTACCTCCTTGGCCCATGCTAAAGTCCGAAGCGTCGCTGACTTTCCGGGCTTTCCGCATGTGACAACGCCTTACCCCACAGCCGCTTAGGTCGGGGACATTACGGTTAGGCATCCGGCAATAGTAGTTTTATCTTTCCTCCCCGCCAGCACCTTGTGCCATAAGAAGCCTTTCTTTTATTGTAGGGGGCCCGCCTAAGGGTTTGTGTCTTTCCCTGTTTTCGTTTCTATACTTGTTTTTCCTTACGTGTCTGGCGGAAGGCATTGCTCCGTCTTGCTTTCGTCTTAGGTGCTATAAGGGGGGAGGGCAAGCTCTGGTTTCCAGGAGTTTGATTTTTCCCATGTGGGGGTGAAGCGGGTCGTTGGATTGCTTGAGGGTTTTGTTTACGCCATAGCTAGCGCTCAACGCGAGTTCTTGTACCTTAGTTATCTAGAAATCAACGAAGATATGATAAGAAAAAAAAGAAAAAAAGAAAAAAACCCCCCTCCCTCGCTCTTACCTCCCCACCTATGAGAAGTCCACCTGTGTTTTGACCCTGCGTCGCCACGTCCAGCATCTTGAGATGTACAAACATCTAACACTGTCCAAGTCGGAATCAATAGAGGCCTCCTGTTTTTTGCCCAGGATATGTGATTCCAGGATTGCCGAGGGACCAATGTCGCCTCCAGGAATAGTGACAGGTCAGTTGTCGAAGGGAAAGTATGCAAAACACCTCTCCTACTAGTTTATTAGTAACAAATATTAATAGCTCTCTGGCCCTTATACGTCCCACCGTGCTGCCACAGTGACAAGAAATTCAGAGCGATATACGAAGAAGGACTCTGACAGGTGTGGCCGCCCGCCGCCCCACAGAAGAGGGAGTGTAAGCAATCATGAAATGCTCTTTATATGAAATCATAGGATATCGAATTCACAAACCTCCTTTAATGAATAGACAACTGGAGCCTGAGGAGCACGCTCCCTTCTAACCGGCCGTGGGCGATTCAGTGTATATAAAGCCAAACCAAACTTCCCCGCAATAAGATTCGGGCATGCTGACAATCTCACTCAAATCAGGACGATATATGGCGACATTGGGTATGTGAAATCATGGCGTGGATTCCAACATCCGGGTAGCCCATCCTCTGGTTATGCCACATGGTGTGAGCAAATAAAGGGCTATATGGTAGCTCGCCCCCTGGACCCTGGTCGCCTAACAGAATCGCATGTGGATTCAATTATATCATTTGCTTGAGGCTTTTCGCCAGTCTAGAAGAGTATTGAGTTCATCAAAGACCATGACCACACAGACGACATTTGGGAACTCATCCGGCATCTGAAGATCCTAGTCCAAGATTCGGCCAAGAAACGGCAGACATCCAATGAGCATCAGAGGGCTGAGCCGGATGGTAGTGCCGGCATTGCGGAACCTCCAAGTAAGTGTTATCCATCGTTATTCCCGTAACCCCAGACTAATAGCTGTTGCGAGTAGCTCATTACGATGGGGATTCCACGTATTCCCCGCCTGCGCTGAGAATCCATATCGTTCGTATAACGCGAGCGCTGGCTGCCCAGCATCCATTCCCAGGCCATCCCTGGTTGGTAAGAGACTCGGATTGGGGAATCGCCTGGGCTGTCCTGACTGCACCGAGCATAGCGGATCTGCTCCGTTGGGTAAGAGCGCAAGACGTCGAAGAGGCAATAAAATGCCCCTGGTATCTGATCGGCGCGATAGGTGAGGGCGCTACCAGACTATGTCAAGACCCCGAAGAACCACGCCCCCGGCGCCGGCTGATATTCCTGAATAGAGATGACGAAATATTTGGGTGCTTTCTCGCAAACAATAACCACGATCCCCTGGACCTCCTGGTTCTTGAGTCACATTCGGAAGATGGACAGGACCTGGATGAGACCGCCGAGCCTCGCAATGGGAGGCACCCCTTTTTTGACCTCGAGGTCTGGGATGACTTGGCAGGTGCAGAATATGCGACGCGGGATATGCAGGAGGAGGAGCAGTGGATTGACAAGCATGAATGGCTACAGGCCGAGCCAGAGTGAGCAACACGGGCGCCTTCAGGTGCTGGCGTTATCACCGTGGACGACGGCGATGTAAGTATCGAAACAGAACTGGCACACAGGTCAAGAGAGGATTCCAAATTGCTGATGCAGGAAAAGTCACCGCAAGTCCCGGGCCCCTCAAGACGCCTGAGGAACATGCCATTGCAAATGGAGGAGTCAGCGAGATCTACTCGATTTGCACGGGTGTCAGGCGTAGAAGCCTCTGGTACATCTGGGCCTCCTGAGTCTGATCTGCTCCAAAAGCTCAGGGAATCTGCGCAGGTGAACCCCTGGGCAACCAAATTCATGGCAAATCCCAGGCTGGTAGCTGTGAGACCTCAAGGGTACGCTGGCGCTGAGGACACACCACCTGCCAGACCTATGAATGGCGACCAATACCCGGTCTCACCTCTGGCTGCTCCAGTTGCCAACCTCGATATCTCCACTGCTGAGTGATCGATTCCTGATGCCTCTCCCTCTCCACTGCCGCCATCCACCACCAATATGGCCACGACTCAGCCACCAGCATCCGTGACTCCCCAGGCACGTGGATCTTCAACTCTGAATCCTGATCACACCCAAGAAAACCCCCTATCAACCCCCGAATAACGTGGTTCTGGAAGAGGTCGCCTGGGTGGAAAACCATTTGAGATTTTCTAGATTTGAGTTTAATTTTTTTTTCATTTTACCCCAAATACCCAAATACATTACGGTATACTAGATCTAGTTTGCTTTTTGGAGTCTTGCATGTTCTGATTGGGAATCATAGCTAGTATGTATTAGGACTTGAGTAATGATACTATTGCGCGCCCTTGCTTCAGCTTCTCTCATTCTTACATCTCCTTATACTAATGTCTGATAGCTTTTTCCAGATAGGGCATGCATCGCATTCTTTGTCCATAACTAGGCTGGCGTTCGCCAACCGAACTAGGGGATGTATGACGTGAAAACTGAGAGGGTGTGGATTCACTGGATGATTCGACGTGTGGAGATGAGGGTCGATATATCTAATCCGCTTTGAGCCTCACTGGTGTCTTGCTAGAATTAGTATCGCTAATTGATACTCCTTGTAGCTAGTTTAGGCTTAGGCTCCAGCGACATTCACGATCCCTCCTACATTAGCAACGCCTTGTATTCGGTCGAACCTTGGCATACCAGAGTCCAGACGAACATCATACCTGAACTGGTCCAGAGTTGTAACATAATGTTGAACTAGTAGAAAACCTCTTTTTGCAGTTGAATAGATCCTTTCAATAGCGAGTGATAGGATGTGATCCCCTCCGCTTTTATAAGATATAGTGTATAAGACTTGACCTGTTCCATTGAACAACAATAAACACCTAGGTTTCATAACACAAGGGATACTTTACAATTGTCTACATCAGGATTCCTATCCTCTCCGAACAAGCCTTCGTCAATCGTCCAGTATTACACCATGTCTAGAGAGCTTCAAGGCAATTCACGCAGCCAGCCGGCTCTACGAGCAGGTAATATAGACGGGTGAAGATGCAACGCCGGACCAGTGGATAGGCGATAGTGATCACGAACACGGTGGACTGAATCAGGCAGCTCCCATAGTACACGAACACTGGCGGCCAAATCAGACAGCTCGCATGGTACGCAGTCATCAGGTCGGAGTTCTTCCTTCCTACAAATCACAACACCTCTTCCATCACGACCTACAAAGCGCCCTAGAAGGAGTACATTTCAGACAACGGCGTATACTGAACATTTGGGGGAGACTGATGCACCACCACAAATTGAGAAAGTTCATCGTAGCGATGATAGCAGCGATGAGTACCAGAAGTCGCCCAGATCTGATCAAACTGCATCAGACACAGAACGAGATGCAGAAGAGAATGAGATTCCAGATGAGGACACTGCACCAGGGACTCGTTGGCGCTCAACAACAGCGGAAAGACAACAAGCAAAGAGCCGGGTTCCCACTATGCGAGTTTTCACCATCTCCAGATCGCAGGGGGCAGCAGCAGTCATGCACACCGCAGCTGGCCCACGACGTATAATCCACGGTAGTGCGTACCCTCCACTGACGTTCACATCGTTTAGTGTACCACGGTATTTATCGCTGCTAGCCACCCACAATGCCACTACGTCTGCAGGCAGAAGCGCGAGTCCTCCTGCCGATACGACTACGCCACCACAAGAGCACACCTTGCTTGGTACTACTGAATCACGGCGAAATATAGCCATTCGAGCCAAGGTAGAAGTAATAACACGAGCCAAGACATCACATTCTCCGGTACACCCTGTTTTTTAATCCTATTTCAGCACCTGCAACTTTGATGATCAAGGTCCAGGGATCTTGGCTGAAGGCACTCGAAAACATATCCGACGGAGGAAATATTGAAGTATTGGATGCAAGCTTCAAATTAGTAAGAGGACCCTGATACTTAAACAATACGCACGCTGCCGGGGGTGCTTACGAAATGTGACAGATACTCGCGAGACACTCTGCAGTAAGATCCCAGTTTGTTTTCCATGTAAAGGATTCAATTGGAAATTTGTATGATCTCCCAGAAGACCCGATGGCGATTGCGCGTAGAGTGGAATAAGATCTTGAGAGGGATAGATTTATGTGCTCCCCGAGGGGGTATGAGATATGTGTGTGCTAGGTAGTGAGCCCGGCCACAACTAATGTGTATGAACATGAGCCAGCAAATACCCACTGTATTCCTCGCGCCTCAGATGCCAGAGGCAATATGGGCAAAGTACTTCAAGGGCCAGAAAATGTTTGGGATTTCCGAACCCAATTTTCTTGGTCGCAGCAATGGCATCAGGGTTAGCTTAACCAGTGTTCATTGCGGGGACTCCGGGGCCCCGAAAAGGGGCGGGCCCCCGACACAACTCCCCGCCCTGCCCCACTAATGGGCCTGGGTCGGGGCATGTCTTTTTAGGGTTCCCTGCGCCCACCCCCGCCCCTGGCCGTTCCCCAGACATGTCCCCGTTAAAACAAGTGGGGAGAAACGGGGCACCGCCTAGGGAATGAGCGGGGACCCGCCGCGGACGGGGGCGGGGCACAGATCACCCCCAAAATAACCCCGGCCCTTTGTAAGGGCCCTGCCTGGCGAGTGAAAAGCCGCCCCGCCCAGCCTGGTATCAAACGCCAAGCTTAACCTGTGCCATAGTGTGCCATACTCTCTCAGCATGGCAAATAGGGGTGTATCTTGAAACATGCCACTTCAAGCCGGAGGCCGTAGCAGGCGAGCCTGACCCCAAACCCAGTGTCGTCTCGTTCCGGCTCACATGCTAACATGCGGTTGAGCTCAAAAGATCTTTTTGGCCGCCTGCGCCAGACGTGGGCCTCTTGCCCAGACTGGGTACAAACTATGATTCTTAAGACCATCCGCAAGACCAGCAAAGCCAAGATGCAGCAGGAGCATAATGTTCAGGAAGATCGCCGTGAAGGGTTTACTGACAATTGGGCTGCAGTGGCAGTACAGGTATAGAGTCCAATCTCCAGTTGGGCCCCCACACGCCTGACTCCACGAATTCAGAGTCAAACTCCCGGCAACCTCGGAATCGGGGCCCTGGCGGCCCCCCTGCGTAACCAATTCGATTTACGAGAAACTGGAACATCTTCCGATTTCAGCCATAGGGCCCCACTCGCCCCCATCCGCTCGACTTCAGGGATTCAGAGTCAAACTCCCAGCAACCGGGGAATCGGGGCCCTGGCGCCCTCCCCAGGTAACTAATTTGAATTACAAGAAACCGTCTTGGCTTGCTATTTCAGACAGAGAGCAACGCGACTCATGAGCTTTCTCGATTCCGATCCACGGACCGCGGACGACTCACAGGAGGCGGCCATGGGGCTAACTTTGGACAACACCATGAATCCTACTATTTTGCGACAACTCGCGCTTAGCATGGAAGATCTACAGTGGCGAGAGGAGGCTACGGTGCATAGCGATCCATCGGTATATGGAGCAGGGGCAAGGTGGGAGTAATGCTGCGTGCGGTTAGGTGATTGAGAAAGAGTAGCAGAGCTGGAATAAAGATTTGGATGAGTTGGTCAGTCTCACATGTAGGAAGGGTACCCGCACGAGCTTAGTATTAATATGAGGACCTCAAGCAAAATCAAGAATGCCGAGTAGAACTAATGAGACTCGATCAGCATACGGTAAAACTCATGGTGCCAGCGTTAGGAAAAGCCTGTAGGCGAAGGACCAGGATAGCATTAGACTTAGTTCACGATGCATCAGAGATCACAAGGTGATATCTGACAGAGTCACGATTGGATCAGGACGCGGGATGTATTGGGGCTAACATCCGGAAGAACAGACCAGACATTAGGAAGGGAGAGATCAGGATCGTGGGATCCGGACAACGGCGGCAGGAGCAGAAAGAATCAGGAGCAGTGGTGGTATGATCAACAAAGCCCTGACATTCAGTGAGAAGGAACCGGCATCTGGGCGCAAGAGTGTTAGATCAGACCTCCTCAGCGCGGAAGAGTCGTAAAGCAATCATCGTCAGGGCGGGAGAGTCTTAGATCTGGCAATGTCAGGACAGATGAGTCCTGGATAAGGCGGGGTAAGGATGGAATACAGGAGCACAAGACGCAGTCAGGACGCGGAGGATGTACGGGTCCAAGTCCGGGGCTTATGGACGGATGGCGCCAAGTAACATAATGTCAAGACGCAACGTCGATTCGACGTTGCCTCCTGATTCGCGCTTAGTCTTCCGGCGTCAGGTGTGTTAGATGCATGGAACACACGGAATCCAAGGTATTATATTTGCTGATGGCCTTTCCCTATACCGTCTATATCTGAGTAGAGTTAGTTACGGGACGGGGCGGGGCGGGTTTTTACTCGTGAGGCCCGGCCCTTACAACAGGCCCGGGGTGTTACTGAGGGGGTGATCCCTACCCCACCACCACCCGGAGTGAGTCCCGGCTGATTCCCTGGACGGCCCCCGTTTCTCCCCACGTGTTTTAACGGGGACGGGTCATGGGAACGGGTGGTGGCGGGGGCAGGGGTAGGGCACTCTAAGAAAACACGCTTCGCCCCGGGCCGTTCAGCAGGGCGGGGCGGGGAGTTGGGCCTGGGCCCGCCTTTTTAGGGGCCCCGGAGGACCCGTAACAAACACTATATCTGAGATGTCAAACCAACCGTCTTCGGTAGTGTGTTATCAAACAGAGTTGACCGGACTATTAGCCCCATCACCTACTCCACTATGGTCCCCTCAGCGCCTGGAACTGTATTTCGCCATGAATATATTGCCGGCCTAGGCCTCCCAGGGACTCACATACGCGGTTCACCTACTGGACTCGAGGATCTGACACCAGATGTAGTACCATCATGGGTGGCTCGAGATGACAAATATCCGATGCGTGGTGAGAGAAAGGTCGGCGAACTGTAGACACGACCACGGATTGTCGGTCGACAATTTGCTTGTGTCCGGCTAAGGCGTGGTACCTCCGGTCATCAGGATGTTGGTGAGATTCATATCACGGGTCGCAGACCGTTTTCATATCTGCAAGACCCCTGCGACCCATGATGCCATGCGGAAGGTGTCCACTCGGAAATCTCTGTGGCATCAACATCGATCCCTGTCTCTGATCCAGTTTCATCTGTATTGGATAGGTTTTCGTATTCATCACTGCTATGGTGGCTTGAAAGAACAGTTTCCAAATTCCTGGGCCCTCAGACTCCGTCTCGCGTTCGATATTCGCCCTGGTTTGGATTGTCGTTGTTTACTGACACTTGGGCGGTCTTGCTAGAACTCCAGGGTCACCGGCACGGTGTAAGTGGTTCCAGGGCAACGGCTGGTAGGTTAAGAGGGTCTGGCAGCTACCAGATTCATCTGCCAGCATTCCCGATCGGGATCCTACTAGGCCGGGTACAACCTCGGGCCTATACCCTTTCATATTGGAGGTGCCAACTGGAGGTGTTGGCTAACTGGATGCCATTGTGTAACAGGTTTATTCCTGTCTAACGAAAATACAATAGGACCGGCGGTAGACCTGCTAGCGCTGGTGCTAAGGGAGGCTTCAAGGGACCGGTAGCTTTAGAAAGATAATAGTTGAAGGACAAGTTGG
>Ga0307517_10002416_pt1 | contig 29911 bp, 32 predicted proteins | sample 23_EM_MG_FD_194515 | JGI IMG/M metagenome (GOLD analysis project Ga0307517, IMG submission 194515) | Populus trichocarpa ectomycorrhiza microbial communities from riparian zone in the Pacific Northwest, United States - 23_EM | ecosystem: Host-associated > Plants > Roots > Unclassified | place... | reverse complement strand
GGCCCGCCGCTACGCGATCGGCGCCGGCCTCGCCGAGGCCGTCTGGGCCACGTACTCGGTGGGCCTGGGCTACTTCGGCGGGCTCGCCACCTCGAATTCGCTGTACGCGGTCGGGCTGGGGCTCGGTGTCTCGCTGCTGGTTGCGGGTCTGGGTGGGCTCGTGCAATGGGCCGCCCGGCGCCGTGGCCGCACCGCGCAGGGGGCGGAGCTGGTGGTGGCGGCGGGCGGTGGAGCGCTCGTGCCGGGCGCCGTGGTGCCGGCACCCCCGGCCGAGTCCACCGGCGGCGCCAAGAAGACCGCGAGCGCGGGCAGCGGGCAGCCGACCTGACGGGGCCGGAGGCCTCGTGGGCGGACCTTGTCACACCTGAGCGACGGCCATCGCCTCGGTGCCGAGGCGCGGTGCGAGATAGCCGTAGAGCGCGCTCTTGAGCTCGGCGATGCAGGCGTCGCGCTCGGCGCCCTCCCGCGCGAGTACGAGGGTGAGGCCGGCCTTGAAGATACCGAAGACCATGTCCGCGATGCGGGTCCGCTCGGCCGGGGAGAGCGCCGGTGCGCGCAGGCCGAGCAGCGTGTTGACCTGCTGGATCAGGGAGGTGTGCAGCGCGTCGTGCTCCTTGGTGAGTGCACCTGGGACGTCGCTGTCCTGGACCAGCGCGAGGAAGACCGGGTTCTGGCAGTTGAACTCGACGAGCGGGTCGACGATGACGTCGAGCATCCGGTCCAGCGGCAGCGCCGCGTTCTCGGCGGTGAACAACTCGCCGTGGGCTTCCTGCATGCGGTGGTGGAGCATGGTGCCCAGCTCGATCGCGATGGCTTCCTTGTTGGGGAAGAACTGATAGAGCGTGCCCGGGGAGACGCCTGCCTCGCGGGCGATCGCGTTCGTGCTCGCGGCGGTGTAGCCGACCTTGCAGAACACGCCGGCCGCGGCCTCGAGAAGCTGGGCCACACGCCTTTCGCCGCGGGCCTGGCGGCGGCGCGGCTTCTGCTCATCGGACACGGACACGTGTAAGCCCCAATCACTGTTGACAAACGCGAGACATCGCTCGCATTCTTGAGAAATGCGAGTGACAACTCGTGTTCGCCAGTTTACGGCGGTTCCAAGGGGGAGGGGACACCTCTGCAATGCCTGATGTCAACCGAGAGCATCCCGATCACGCGCCCGCGGCAAGCGGGTGGACCCGTGTCGTCACGGCCCGGCCGCGGCTCAGTCTCCTGCTCGCACTGCTCTTCACCGCCCTCGCGGTGGTCGCCGGAAGCGGCGTCGCGGACCGGCTGGCCAGCGGCGGCTGGGAGGCCCCGGACTCGCAGTCGTCCTACGCCACCGCTGCCCTGCAGCGGTACTTCCCCGACTCGCAGCCCAACCTGATCCTGCTCGTCGACAGCCGCGGAGCCGGTGTGGACGACCCGGAGGTCGCCGCCGAGGCGCGCTCTCTGGCCCGCAGGCTGGACGCGGACAAGGCCGTCACCGGCGTCACCTCGTACTGGGACACGGCGGCCCCCGCGCTGCGGGCCGAGGACCGGGGCGAGGCGATGATCGCGGCGCGGATAGGCGGCAGCGACGATGCCGTGGCCAAGGCACTCGACCGCATCGCGCCCGAATTCCGGGGCCGGCAGGGGCCGGTTCAGGTGCGGGTGGGCGGCATGGCCGAGGTCCGGCACGAGATGCAGAGCACCATCAAGGAGGATCTGGCGCGCGCCGAGCTGATCGCTCTGCCGGTCACCCTCGTGCTGCTGGTAATGGTCTTCGGCAGCGCGATCGCCGCCCTGCTGCCGCTGGGCGTCGGCGTCGTGGCCATCCTGGGGACCAATGCCGTTCTGCGCGGGATCACGGAGTTCACCGATGTGTCGATCTTCGCCCAGAATCTGACCACCGCCCTGGGCCTCGGACTGGCCATCGACTACGCCCTGTTCATTGTGCGGCGCTTCCGTGAGGAGCTGGCGGCGGGGGCCGAGCCGCTGCCCGCCGTGGTGGCCACGCTGCGCACGGCCGGGCGCACGGTGCTCTTCTCCGCGCTCACCGTCGCCGCCTCGCTCGCCGCGATGTTCCTCTTCCCGCAGTACTTCCTGCGCTCCTTCGCCTATGCGGGGATCGCGGTGGTCCTGCTGGCCGCCGCGGCCGCGCTGGTCATCCTGCCCGCTGCCCTGCTCCTGCTGGGTCACCGGGTCAACGCTCTCGATCTACGGAAGGCACTGCGGCCGCTGCGCCGGAAGACGGCCAGCGCGTCGGCCACGCGTGAGCCCGGCGCGGGCTACGCGCGACTGGCCCGGCTCGTGATGCGGCGGGCTCCGCTGTTCGCCCTCGCCACCATCGCGGCCCTGGTGCTGCTCGGACTGCCCTTCCTGCAAGTGCGGTTCGGCACGGCCGACGACCGGCAGCTGCCCGCGGCGGCCGAGGCCCACACCGTCCAGCAGCACATACGGGACGAGTTCCCCGGCAATCCCGGCGGTGAGATCACCGTCCTCGCCGAGGGCGGTACCGGCACCGCGCAGCTCGCCGACTACAGCGCCCGGCTCTCCTCGCTCCCCGGGGTCGTCGTGGTCGACGGCCCGGCCGGCCAGTACGCACAGGGCAGGCGGACGGCAGCACCCGGCCCGGCAGAGGCGGCCCGGGCGTCGGGCGGGGCGGCCTATCTGACGGTGCTGCCCAAGGGTGAGGCCGTGGATGCCTCCAGCCAGAAGCTGGTCGATGAGATACGGGCGGTGGACACGCCGTTCCGGGCCTCGGTCACCGGCACGGCCGCCGTCCTGGTGGATACCAAGGACGTGATCGGCGACCGGCTGCCGTGGGCGGCGGCCCTGATCGCCGCGGTCACCCTGCTGCTGGTGTTCCTGCTCACCGGCAGCGTGGTGATTCCCCTTCAGGCGGTCCTGCTCAACGCGCTGAGTCTCACGGCGATGTTCGGAGCCGTGGTCTGGGTGTTCCAGGACGGTCACCTGTCGGGGCTGCTCGGCTTCACCGCCACCGGCAGCATCGAGACGACACTGCCCGTGCTGATGTTCTGCGTGGCCTTCGGCCTGTCGATGGACTACGGGGTCTTCCTGCTCTCCCGGATAAAGGAGGAGTACGACCGCACCGGCGATCACCAGGGCGCGGTGGTCTTCGGAGTGCGGCGCACCGGTGGGCTGATCACCGCCGCCGCCGTGATCCTCGCCGTCGTCATGGTGGCGATAGGCACCTCCCGGATCGCCAACACCAAGATGCTCGGCCTCGGCATAGCCCTGGCCGTCCTGATGGACGCGATGGTGGTGCGCACGCTGCTGGTGCCGGCGGTGATGCGGCTGACCGGCCGGGCCACCTGGTGGGCCCCGCGGCGCCTGCGTGCTCTGCACAACCGCTTCGGCCTCAGCGAGGGCGGCGGGCAGACGGCGGAAGTCCCGCGCCACGATGCGGAACGGGACCCCGAACCCGTGAATTCAGTCTGATCGTCAGTCCGGATCCCGGCGGCCACGATTGCCCGGCCGCCGGGAACTCCACATCCGGATCGTGTCCGCGTACCAGAAGGGCTTGCCGCCCTCCACGACATCAGGAGACGGCAGATGGCCGTGCTTGCGGTAGGAGCGCACGGTGTCGACCTGCACCCTGATGTGTGCGGCGATCTCGGCGTATGACCACAACGACCGATCGGTCATCTCGCGTACCTCCCATGGATCGGCTGCCGGAGCGTCAGCTTCGCCGGGACAAACGACACGCTTTGATGGCTGAACGGGTCTGTTGGTCATCTGTTACTCGGAACCTGCGTAACAGTGACAAATGTAGCGATCCTCTCATGGGGCAGGCCGGGGTCCGCCTGGAGAAAAACCGCAGGACCGCCTCTGCCCGCAGACGTAGGGTCGATCCGTGACTGCGACGAACCCCTTCTTCAGCCCGAGCACCCTTCCGTACGGACTGCCGCCCTTCGCGGAGATCCGCGAGGAGCACTATCTGCCGGCCTTCCGCCGGGGCATGACCGAACAACTGGCCGAGGTCGCGGCGGTCGCGGCGAGCGAGGATCCGCCGACGTACGAAAACACGATCGTCGCGCTGGAGCGCACGGGGGCGCTGCTGCGGCGGGTGTCGCACGTCTTCTTCAACCAGGCGTCATCGGACACCAATGCCACCGTGCAGGAGATCGAGGCCGAGGTCAGCACCGAGCTCGCCGCACACGATGACGCGATCCATCTCGACCCCGGGCTCTACGCCCGCGTCGAGGCGCTGTACGACACACGGCACGAACTCGGCCTGGACGCCGAGTCGCTGCGGCTGCTGGAGCGCTATCACACTCGCTTCGAGCGGGCCGGTGCCCGGCTCCCGGAGGCCGGCCGGCAACGGCTGCGCGAGCTGAACACGCGGATCGCCGCCGCCTGCACCGCCTTCGAGCAGAATCTGTTCGCCGGTACGAAGGCCGCCGCGCTCGTCCTGGACAGCGCCGACGAACTGGCCGGGCTCTCCCCGGGCGCCGTCGCCGCGGCCGCCGAGAACGGCCGCTCCCTCGGCCACGACGGCAAGTACGTGCTGAATCTGAAGAACTTCTCCAACCAGCAGGAGCTGGCATCGCTGGAGCGCCGGGAGGTACGCGAGCGTCTGCTCGCAGCCTCCCTCGGCCGTGGCCTCGGCGGCGCCAACGACAACCGTGGGCTCGTCGTAGAACTCGCCCGGCTGCGCGCGGAGCGGGCCGCGCTGCTCGGCCACGACAGCCACGCGGCCTATGCCGTCGCCGACCAGACCGCCGTCACCACTCAGGCCGTCACCGAGATGCTGGCCCGGCTCGTGCCGCCGGCCGTCGCCAACGCCGAGCGCGAGGCCGCCGCCCTGGCCGCCGCGTCAGGGCAGGACGAGATCGCCGCCTGGGACTGGGCGTACTGGTCGGAGAAGGTCCGCAAAGCCGAGTACGACATCGACTCCGCCGCCATGCGCCCGTACTTCGAGCTCGACCGGGTCCTGACCGACGGTGTCTTCCACGCCGCCGGGCTGCTGTACGGGCTGAGCTTCACCGAGCGCACCGACCTGACCGGCTACCACCCCGACGTCCGGGTCTTCGAGGTCTTCGAGGAGGACGGCAGCCCGATCGGCCTCTATCTCGGCGACTTCCACGCCCGCGCCTCCAAGCGCGGCGGCGCCTGGATGAACAACCTGGTGGACCAGTCCGCGCTGCTCGGCGAGCGCCCCGTCGTCGTCAACAACCTCAACATCGCCCGGCCCGGTCCCGGCGAGCCGACGCTGCTGACCTTCGACGAGGTCAACACCCTCTTCCACGAGTTCGGCCATGCCCTGCACGGCCTGTTCTCGGACGTCCACTACCCCTTCTTCTCCGGCACCGCCGTCCCGCGCGACTTCGTCGAATACCCCTCGCAGGTCAACGAGATGTGGGCGCTCTGGCCCGAGATCCTGGCCAACTACGCCCGCCACCACGAGACCGGCGAGCCGATGCCGCAGGAGCTCGTGGCCAAGATGGAGGCGGCCGAGCGCTTCGGCCAGGGCTTCCGCACGGTCGAATACCTGGCCGCGACCCTGCTGGACTGGGCCTGGCACACCATCCCGGCGGGCGCCGACCCCGGCGACGCCGAGGCCTTCGAGGCCGCCGCGCTGAAGGACGCCGGGGTGGCGCTGCCAGCGATCCCACCGCGCTACCGGTCCACGTACTTCGCGCACATCTTCGCCGGCGGTTACAGCGCGGGCTACTACTCCTACGTATGGAGCGAGGTGCTGGACGCCGACACGGTGGAGTGGTTCAAGGAGAACGGCGGCCTGCGCAGGGACAACGGCGACACCTTCCGCCGCGAACTGCTCTCCAAGGGCGGCAGCGTCGACTCCCTGACCGCCTTCGCGGCCTTCCGCGGGCGGGCTCCGCGCATCGAGCCGCTGCTGGAGCGCAGGGGACTGACGGGCTGAGCACCGTCCGCGGCCGGCTACTCCCTGCCGGCTACCCCCGGTCGGCGGCGAGCGTGTCGAGGATCTGCTGTCCGTACTTGGCCAGCTTGTTCTCGCCGACGCCGCTGACCGTGCCGAGCTCGTCGAGCGACGTCGGCGGGGCGGTCGCGATCTCGCGCAGGGTCGCGTCGTGGAAGATCACGTATGCGGGCACGCCCTGCTCCTTCGCGCTGGCCGCCCGCCATGCGCGCAGCAGCTCGAACACCGGCACGGCCTGCTCGGGCAGGTCGACGGGGACCTTGCCGGACTTCCCCGGCTTCGAGGCCTTCGCCGCGCGTGCGGCCTTCTCGGGCTCGCGGCGCAGCTGCACCGGGTGCCGTCCGCCGAGGACCTCGGCGCTGGTGTCGGTGAGCACCAGCGTGCCGTAGTCGCCCTCGACGGCCAGCAGGCCCTTCGCGAGCAACTGGCGGACGACGCCGCGCCATTCGGCCTCGCGCAGCTCGGTGCCGATGCCGAAGACCGACAGGGCGTCGTGGTCGAACTGGATGACCTTGGCGGTCTTCTTGCCCAGCAGGATGTCGATGACCTGCCCGGCCCCGAACTTCTGGCCGCGCTCGCGCTTGAGTCGTACGACGGCCGACAGCAGCTTCTGCGCGGGGACCGTGCCGTCCCAGGACTCCGGGGGCGTGATGCATGTGTCGCAGTTGCCGCAGGGGCCCGATTCCTGGCCGAAGTACGCGAGGAGGCGCACCCGCCGGCACTCCACGGTCTCGCACAGCGCGAGCATGGCCTCCAGGTGCGCGGCGAGGCGGCGCCGGTGGGCGTCGTCACCGTCGGAGGTGTCGATCATCTTGCGCTGCTGGACGACATCCTGGAGCCCGTAGGCCAGCCAGGCGGTGGAGGGCTGGCCGTCACGGCCGGCGCGGCCGGTCTCCTGGTAGTAGCCCTCGATGGACTTGGGCAGGTCGAGGTGGGCGACGAAGCGCACGTCGGGCTTGTCGATGCCCATGCCGAAGGCGATGGTGGCGACGACGATCAGACCGTCCTCGCGCAGGAAGCGTGACTGGTTCGCGGCGCGCGTGCGCGCGTCGAGGCCCGCGTGGTACGGCACCGCCTCGATGCCGCTGCTCACCAGGAACTCGGCGGTCTTGTCCACCGATGCGCGCGACAGGCAGTAGACGATGCCCGCGTCGCCGGGATGCTCGTTGCGCAGGAGGTGCAGGAGCTGGCGCCTGGGCTCGTCCTTGGGCGCGATGCGGTACTGGATGTTCGGCCGGTCGAAGCTGGCGACGAAGTGCCGCGCGTCCTGCAGCTTCAGCCGCGCCGCGATTTCCCCGTGGGTGGCCTCGGTGGCGGTCGCGGTCAGTGCGATGCGCGGGATGTCGGGCCACCGCTCGTGCAGCTCGGACAGCGCGAGATAGTCCGGCCGGAAGTCGTGCCCCCACTGCGCGACGCAGTGCGCCTCGTCGATCGCGAACAGCGAGACCTTGCCCCGGTCCAGCAGGCGCAGCGTCGCCTCGACCCGCAGCCGCTCCGGCGCCAGGTAGAGCAGATCCAGCTCACCGGCCAGGAACTCGGCCTCCACCAGCCGCCGCTCGTCCATGTCCTGCGTCGAGTTCAGGAATCCGGCCCGCACCCCGAGCGCCCGCAGCGCGTCCACCTGGTCCTGCATCAGCGCGATCAGCGGGGATACGACGACCCCGACCCCGTCCCGTACGAGGGCCGGGATCTGGTAGCACAGTGACTTGCCGCCGCCGGTCGGCATGAGTACCAGCGCGTCGCCGCCGGAGACCACATGATCGATGATCTCCTGCTGCTCGCCGCGGAAGGCGTCGTAGCCGAAGACGCGGTGCAGTACGTCGAGGGCGCGCTCGGCAGTCATCCGGGCAGTCTACGGTCGCGGGACCACCGGTCCCAAAGCGACCGGTGAGGGCCGTGCGCAGGCTTGGGCGGCGATACTGATCGGTATGGACACTCCTGCCGCGTGCCGGAGCCGATCCGGAGGTGAGGGCATGGCGGGACCGCTGAGCGGACTGCGCGTGGTCGAGCTGGCAGGGCTCGGCCCGGCGCCGCACGCCGCGATGGTGCTGGCCGACCTCGGCGCGGACGTCGTACGGGTCGAACGCCCCGCGAGCCCTCGCGCGGCGAGCCCTCGGACCAGGGACCAGATGCTGCGGGGCCGCCGCACGGTCGCCGCCGACCTCAAGGACGCCGCGGACCGGGACGGCGTCCTCGCGCTCGCCGACCACGCGGACGTACTCCTGGAGGGCTTCCGCCCCGGGGTCGCCGAGCGGCTGGGCGTCGGCCCGCAGGACTGCCTGGCCCGCAACCCGCGCCTGGTCTACGGCCGGATGACCGGCTGGGGCCAGGACGGCCCGCTCGCCCCACGCGCCGGTCACGACATCAACTACCTCTCCCTGACCGGCGCTCTGCACGCCATCGGCCGCCCGGGCGAGCCCCCGGTTCCGCCCCTGAACCTGGTCGGCGACTTCGGCGGCGGCTCGATGTTCCTGGTCACCGGCGTGCTGGCGGCGCTCTGGGAACGGACGCGGTCCGGGCGCGGCCAGGTCGTGGACGCGGCGATGACCGACGGCATCAGCGTGCTCCTGCAGATGACCTGGAGCTTCCGCGGCATGGGCGTGTGGTCCGACGAGCGCGGCGCCAACCTCCTCGACGGCGGTGCCCCGTTCTACGACACGTACGAGTGCGCCGACGGCCGCTTCGTCGCCGTCGGCGCGATCGAGCCGCAGTTCTACGCCGCGCTCCTGGCCGGCCTCGGCCTCACCGACGCCGGCCTCCCCTCCCGCGACGACCGTGCAGCCTGGCCCGAGCTGCGCCGCCGCCTGGCCGCCGCCTTCGCCTCCCGCCCCCGCGACGCCTGGGCCGAGGTCTTCGCCGCCACCGACGCCTGCGTCACTCCCGTGCTCCGCTTCGACGAGGTCGCCGCCCACCCCCACAACGCCCATCGCCGCACCATCACCGACCTCGACGGCGTCCCCCAGCCCGCCCCCGCCCCCCGCTTCTCCCGAACGCCCCCCGGCACACCCGCCGCCCCGCCCACCGGGCCGCTCGCCCTGGAATCCGTACGGGCGCAGTGGGCCCGCCCGGCGGACTGAGCGCCTTCGGCGGACGTTTACGCTCGCGCAACGCGGTCCTGATTAGAGTGCACCTGACATAGAAAAAGCCCTCCATGAAGGAGGGCCGGATTCAACGGGCGGAGTGCCCCGGGCAGGACTCGAACCTGCGGCCAAGTGCTTAGAAGGTATATGGGGGTGAGCCATGTACCTACCTGCGAAGATGCAGCCCGCTGCGCACCCATTTAGTGAAAGGCACTTGGCGCATCTTTCTGCCCGTTTTGGCGGAGATTCGATGGCCGGACGTAGCACCGCCCCGAACCCATCGTAGGGTCCGGGGCGATGTCCGACCGCGTCTCCGCCATTGGAGCGGAGCGGCTACCTCGCGCGTGGTCAGCCTGCCGCGGCCAGCTTGTGGGGCGGTAGATCACAAAATGTAGCTGGCCAGCTACTGACTCATGATCGCTACCGCCACAGCGTGTGTCGAGTGCACGAACCCGACCCACCCCCCTGGATCGCCGCCCGACAACGACAGATCGGCGAGCGCGTACGCCTCGCGCGACTCGGGGCGGACCTCACCCAGGAGGGCCTCAGGGAACGGACGGGGCTGAGCCGCGACACCGTGATCCGCATCGAGGCCGGCACTACAGACGCGCGCCTGTCGTGGCTGCTGCTCATCGCGGCCGCCCTGGGTGTGACGGTCGCCGAGCTGGTTGCCGAGTAGGTGCCGCCCGCGCGCCGGGCTCCCGGTGAGGTAGCGCGCGGGCGGCGAGGACGGCCGCCCCGTGGGGGACGTAAGGCGGTCGCCCAGCTCATGAGGTCTTGCGGTGCTGCGGGCACCCGCACGCCGGCCACGCGTTCGTCGCTGGCTGCTCGGTGACGGGCTTGACCGGCTGCGTCTCGCGGACGGTGGTGTGTGCTCCGTCGGGTCCTACGCGGTAGACGCCGATGGTCATCCGCGACGTGGGTCCCTTCTTTGGCTCAATGCTCATCGTGGTTCTCCGTGCCGGTGCAGCAGGTGAGAGAGCAGGGGATGTGGCGAGGCGGGATCTGGTCGGGCACCTCGGAGTCGCGGGCGACTACGTATGTGGTGTCGAAGTCTTCGCGCCGACCGTCTCGGTGGAGTCGGTAGCAGGGAACCGTTACGCCTACCTGTGAGGCGAAGTCGGTGCTCATTCGTCTTCGACCTTGATGCTGGCCCACACGTATTCGGGCTCGGAGTCGGCACGGTCGTGGCCGTAGTCGTCGGCGTCTGCGAGCGCGGAGAGGAGGAAGCCGCGGTTCTGGTCGGTGAGGCCTGCGGGGATGGCGACTTCTAGGCGTACGTGGTCGGGGTATTCGATGCGGGCCACGGTGTTGCCGGTGGCGGCTTCGAGCCGTGCGGTGATGCTCTCGATGAGTGGACGCACGGGTATCCCCTGGTGAGTGCTTGATCACGTACGGTAGGGCTTCTTAAGAAGCTTCTGCCTTATGCAGTAGCTTTGTCAAGGACGACGTCAACCAGCACCGCCCGGCCCCCGATTGGGGCCAGCAGGAGAGCCGTATGCCCCGAGAGGCCCCGTACCTCCAGGTCGCCGATGACCTGCGCGCCCGCATCAAGGCGGGCGACTGGGGCGTGGGTGAAAAGATCCCCTCTGGGGCCGCGCTCGCGACGGAGTACGGCGTCGGCCGCAACGTGGCGCAGCGCGCCCTCGATCGCCTCGTCATAGAGGGCCTCCTCGAAGGCCGGGCCGGATCCGGCCGGTATGTACGGCAGCCGCGCGAGCGCATGCGCATGATCCGATCCCGTCACCGCGAGGAGCGCGGCGGCAGCCCGTTCCGTGCGGACATGAAGGAGCAGGGCAAGGCCGGGACGTGGGAGAACCACAGCCGGGCCCGCGTGCCGGCGCCCGCCGACATCGCGGCCCGACTCGGCATCGCCGAGGGCGACCCCTGCGTGCACACCACGTACGAGTTCCTCGCCGACGGCATGCCCGTCCAGCTGTCGAGCAGCTGGGAGCCGATGGCCATCACCGACGGAACCCCGATCGTCCTTCCCGAGATGGGCCCGCTCGCTGGCATGGGTGTCGTCGGACGGATGCGGACGATCGGCGTCATCATCGACGCGGCCGTCGAGGTGCCGCGCCCCGGCCGGGCGACGCAGGAGGAGGCCAACCTCCTCGGCATCAGCGTGGGCGACCTGCTCATGCACATCGAGCGGACGTACTACGACACCGACGGCCGGCCGGTCGAGACGGCCGACATCACCGTTGCGGACGTGCGGTGGGAAGTCGCGTACGAGATCGGGATAGAGCGTCCCGACGAGTGATGATGTGTCACGGCATCGTCACGGTGGCGGTGGTTGTCCGATAGGTCTGTCAGTCTGTCCTCCTCATCAAGTGCCTCTGGGGGGCCGTCATGTCTCAGCAGTCCTTTCCTCCGCAGCCGCCATCCGATCAGCAGCCGCCCGGCTGGGGCCAGCCGCAGGGCCCCGCATGGGGAGCGCCGCCCCCGCCGCCGAAGAAGAACCCGATCGGGAAGATACTCGGCTTCGGGTGCCTCGGCATCGTCGGCCTGGTCGTCGTCATCGGCATCATCGGCGCGGTGCTCGGCGGTAGCAGCAGCGACACAAGCGACAAGCCCGCGGCGAGCAGCGGCACGAAGACCAGCAGCGCGCCGCAGAAGACGTCCGCGGCCGACGAGGCGGGGCCGGAGGGCGACGTGAAGATCACGGCGTGCGTTGTGGACTCGGCGTTGCACTGGCCGTCGGCGAAGCTGACGATCACGAACAGATCGAGCAAGGCCAGCAACTACATGATCGAGCTGGAGTTCGTGGACGCGAAGGGTACGCGGATCAGCGAGGGCATCGCGGCGACCAACAACCTGGCGCCGGGGCAGGCGGCGAAGGAGACGGCGCAGGGTACAGCGGATGCGTCGGGGAAGATCACGTGCAAGGTCACGAAGGTGACGCGGTACGCGAGCTGATCCCGGGCATGACGAAAGCGCCCCCGCCGCCGGCCGAAGCCGGGACGGGGGCGCAGTGCTGTGCGGGGGTCAGGCGGGCCTGGTCCTGCGGATCCTGAGCTGGAACGGCAACTCGGGGTGCGTGTAGATCTTGCGGTCGCCGGAGCCCTGGTGGACGAGGGCGAGGGTCGCCTTGCCGCCGCCGTCGATGTGGCGGGCCGCGATCTTGAAGACGGGCGGGCTAGTGATGGTGTTGAAGGAGGTGCTCGGGTAAATCACCGGGTTGCCCTGGGGAAGCGGTGTGCCGATGGTGGATCCCGCGAAGGTGTCGATGGCCCCGGTGTTGTCCAGGAGGGCCCAGTCCAGCCACTGGCTACCGGTGCCGCCGATCAGGGCATTGCCCAGAGGCTCGAACCAGTCCCCGACCTGCGCCTCGAAGGAGTCCTGGAGCTTGGTTCCCGGGAGCGACTGGACGACGGTCCACGACGCGGCAGTCGGCAGGATCGTGAGAGCCGGGTCGTCGATGACGAAGATGCCGTCGCTGTAGGCGACGTTGCTCCCCGGGGTGCCCGCCGGACCCTGCGGGCCGGTCGCTCCGGCAGCCCCCGCAGCTCCAGTAGCGCCCGCTGGCCCGGTCGCGCCGGTAGGCCCTGCCGGTCCGGTGGCACCGGTGGCGCCTGCCACCGGTAGGTAGGTCAGCGGACCGGGCTTCGCCTCGATCAGCTCGGTCACGTCCAGCGCGCTGCCGTCCCCCGCAGGCAGCGCGAAGTAGCGCACGCGCACAGGCTCGGTGCCGATGGTCTCCGTCAGCCGCCACAGCCTGCCCGTGGTCGGATTGACGCCACCCGCATCGGTCCTCGGCAGCGCCAGCGACCAGGCGCCCGCGACGAGGGTGACCGGCCCGCTCCCGCCCTTCAACACCTCGTGGCCGGTGTTGTCGTGCCACACCCCCGGATACGGATCGAGCTCCACCGTGCCCTCAAGGAGGACGCCGGTAGCCAGATTGCGGTACAGGCCGGCGGCCGTACGGGTCGGCAGCGTCATAGGGGCTCCTCAGATGCGGCGGCGGTCCGGCGGCAGCGCCACCAAGGCCAAAGCGGTCGGGGAAGGCGTGGGGGCCGGGGCATCGTCCTTACGGCAGACCAGCGCGTCAGGATCATCCGCCGGGGCCTGCCACGAGTAGCCGGTCGGACAGGCCTGCCCGTCCTTGCCGTCCGCCCCATCGGTGCCGTCCTTGCCGTCCTGCCCATCCGCGCCCGCGGGGCCTGCTGGTCCGGCCGGGCCTTGGATCCCCTGCTCGCCCTGTGGGCCAGCGGGCCCCGGCACGGTGGAGTCCTTGCCGTTGGCGCCGCTCGCCCCCGGAGTGCCTTGTGCGCCCTGCGGGCCTGGAATCGGGACGGGCACTTCGGTGCGGTCGGTGAGGCCTGCGACGGCCTTGCTCGGGTCGGGTGCGGCCGGCGTCTTGCCAGCCGCTTTGACCTGCGCGCGCAGGGCCCGTACGTCCCCGGCGAGTGTGCTCACCGCTTTGCCGCGCCGGTTGGCCTCGGCCGTTGCTGCTGCGTACGCCACCGCGTGCTTGCGGTCCGAGATGTCCTGGCGGTGCCAGAGGATGACCGCGACCCCGGCCAGGAAGAGCAGCGCGCACAAGGTGGCGATGCCGCGCCAGTGCTGAACGATGGTGCGCTCTGTCCGGGTCATGGGGTCGGGTTTCCTCCGAGTCGGATGTTCTCTATCTCAAGCTGCGTGATCCTGACGAGGTAGTCGTGACGCTGCTGTTCCAGCGCCGCGATCCGTGTGTCTTTCTCAGCGAGGCGCCGCACAAGCCCGTCACGCTCCTCCTGGACCTGGTCCGTGAGCACGTCGGCCCGCTCGCCGCGCTTGCCGATGTACGCCACCACCGAGCCGGACAGCACGCCGACACACGCGAGGACCGCGCCGAAGGTGGTGGCGTCCAAGGAGGCGCTCCGATCAGGCGTCTGTCTTCGGGCGGTTGGGCACCGCATAGGTGATGCCCCACGCGCCGAGGACCGCGAGCGCGATGGTGACGCCCTCGCCGGTGGAGATGACGTTGTCCTGCGCAGCTGTGACGGCCGACGCGGCGCCGGCGGCGATACCGGCGATGAGCGACTTGGCAATGCTGGCGATTCTCATGAGGGTCAGTCCTTCACGGTGAAGCCGTGGCGCTTGGCCAGGCGGGTGAGTGTGGTCTTGCCGGGGATGCCGTCGGCGGCCGTCGGCGAGGTGAAGCCGCAGCGGCGCTGCCACTTCTGGTAGGCAACGACCGTCCGCGTGCCGTACGAGCCATCTGCGTACGCCTCGTCGAGTAGCCCTTCCTTCACGAGGGCCTTCTCGACGGTCTTGGTGCCGGAGTAGGTGACCGGCTGGCCCTTCGCGGCTGGGTCGTGCTTCGCCGCGGCGATGAGTTTGGACAGGTCGACGATGGGCTTGGTGTCCGTCACGGGCTGGGTGGTCGTGCCGGCCGGGCGGGGTGCGCCGGCCTGGACCCAGGTGTAGAGGGCGGGGCCGGGGCAGGAGGTCGCGTAGCCGTCCTTGTGGCCCTTGATCTCGTCTCCGGCGCCGTGCTGGCGCAGCAGCTCGATGCCGTCGCGGATCGCGCCCAACATGGCGTCGGTCGGCTCGGTGAGGCCCTTGTTGCCGACGAGGCCGCAGACGGCGTAGTGCGCCTTGTTCAGCGGCTGGTCACCGTTGGCGCCGGTGCGCTTGCCGAGGCCGCGACCTTCGAGCAGGTAGCCGTGGGGGCAGGCGCCGTAGTTGTAGGCGATGTCGGAGTAGTTCTCCTTGGTGTTCGCCAGGTGGGCTTCGCGTATGGCCTTCCACTGGGCGATGCACTCGGTGTGGTCGGTGAGCAGCTTGGTGCTCACCGTGGTGCCCTCGTAGTGGACCTTGACGCCCTTCGTCGAGGTCTGGGTGGGGGCGGCCGAGGCGGGCCAGCCGAGATCGGCGCGGGTGACGAGCTTCAACGGGCCCTCCAGGGCATGAGAAACGCCCCGGCCGGACGGCTCGGGGCGTGGTGGCGCTATGCGGTCGGGCTGATCGCCTCAACGCGCGTGTGCGTGCGCTGCGCCGTGTCCACGACGAACGTCGCCGAGGCGGCCAGGAGGTCCACCAGCTGCTGCACGATTGCCAGCGCGGCCGGATCGGCCATGTTGTCCGTCGACAAGCCGATCGTGAACCCCATCGGGTAGTCGCCGACCCTGGCGACACTGTGCCCGACGATCGCGTAGCTGTAGTCGGTGCCGTCCTGAGGGGATTGCAGTGCCATCGGGCTCCTTAGCCGTTCTCTGAAATCCACACTGCGGTGCAGCGCACATTGGTGGAAGTGGCAATACCGGCGTTACCCGAGATGGATCGGAGCGAGACCAGACCGGCGGCGGTGATGGTGCATTCGCCGTCGACACTGCCATTGCCCCACGCGGCGTTGATCGACTCCGGGGGCCGCCAGCCAGCCGGGAGGGTGCACATGTCGGTGTCGGCAATGTTGCCGGAATTCGTGGCGATTTCCGACACCGCTGTTGTGGTCCGGGTGACCAGCATGTGCACCGTGGTAATCCCGCTGACTTTCCGACCGCTGAAACTGACGACGGTCCAGTTGGTGGCGGCGGTGAGACCGGAAGTGGTGCTGTCCGTCAGGGTGTTGTCGTTGAGCCGCGCGGCGGTGATCTTCATCCCGGCGAGCCAGTTGGTCATCTGTCCCTCCTACAGGGCGACATAGGCGGGGTAGGCGAGACTGACGGCCTCGCCGGACGCTTGCGCCTTCACGACGCCGTTGAGCGAGCGGGCAACGGTCATGGCCTGCGGGCTGGTCGTCGACACGCTGGCGTCGGCGATGAGGCGCAGGGCCCACCAGTACGAGATGTCCGTGGCGGCGGGAGTGCCGCCCCACCGGCCGCGGGTGGTGGCGCGGGAGGCCAGCGCGGGCGCGGTGAACGTCTGCTTCAAGAACGTCCAGACGCCGGCCGCCACCACCGTTGCGGAGCCGGTCGACGACGAGATGAACACGTTGGACGCGTCGTACCAGTCGACGGCCGTCCGCAGATCCGACCAGCCCAGCGGCGAGTACACCCAGCCGCACACGGTGTACGAGGCGCCCGCGGTGACGGAGGCGACCGGGCTGCGTACCGCCGAGTTGACGCCGCCAGATGCCGAGCTGCCGTTGGGAACGCACTTGATCGACGCGTCGGCGCCGTGTGCGCTGTTGATGATGGCGGTGTCGTAGGTGATCGTCGAGTTGGAGCCGGACCAGCCGCTGATGGTTCCGGCCAGCAGCAGGGGGTCATCGGCGAGGTTGACGACTGTGCCGAGCGCGACGGCGGTCATGACCTCGCCGCCGACGCGCAGATCGAACGGGGTGTCGCTGTGGTCGGTGACCCACACGCCGCTGGTGCTGGTCACGCTGATCGAGGTCGCCGTTGAGGTGCAGGACGCGGCCAGGGCGGAGCCGTCGGTGTCCGCCCACCCGTACATCGCGTCGTCGACGTGGGCGACGTTCCACGGGGCCGCTGGCGAGCCGGTGAGGTCCATGGTCCAGGTGCGGACCCCGATGACCTCCTTCTGGCCCTGGAGGAGCAGGTCCAGGCCGCCCGGGGCGAAGTCGAGGCCCGGGTTGGCGACGGTGAAGCGGTCCCCGATGTCCAGCAGCGAGGCGGCGGGGATCAGGCCGGTGGCCTTGTGCAGCCTCAGGCTGACGGCCGGGACCCGGTCTTCGTCCCAGGTGCTGAGGTGCAGGCGCCACGACGCGTGCTGGTCGGGCTGGAGGTCGTCGTAGAGGTTAAGAGGGATGGAGTCGTCATAGAGGCCGATGCCGTTCGGGGGGTCCTGGGTGGACAGGGCTCCTGTGTCGAGGGTGGCCCGGCCGCTGGAGCCGCCGACGCGGGTGACCGTGATGTCGTTGCGGACGGTCTGGTCGTCGGGTTCGGGCGTGAACGGCGGCGCGATATGGCCGGTGCCGAGACGGTTCAGGGCCAAGATGACGGCCTGGTTCTCCAGGCCCGCACGGTCGCGATACGCCAGCGAGACGGTCTCGCGCGGCTCGTAGAGGATCCCGCCGTCCACGTCGGCGGCGTCCTGGAGCAGCGTGAGGAGGACGTCGGGGCGCTGCGGGCCGACCTGTTCCTGGGTCGTGAGATCGCCGTACACGGTGACCGGGAGACCCTGCTCGGTGGCGAGCCTCGCCATGCGGGTACCGGCGGTCTCGCCGTTGAATCCGGTGTCGGCGTTGTTGTAGACGAGGGTGCTGGTGCTGTCGAAAACGGCGATGTGGCCCAGCGAGAAGCCGTCGTATGAGGCCGAGACGCTGTTCGTGGTCACGGTGGAGACGTTGCCGGGCCCAAGGGAGGAGGCCACTGCGGACCAGGTGGAGGTTCCCCCGATTTTGATCCATTGGGCCGTAAAGTCGGCGACGCCTCCCCCGGCATTGGTGGAGAAGATCTGAAGGCGGGACCAGCCTCCGGTGAAGTCGGAGATGGCGGTGGCGTCGGTTTGGTCGGTGGTGGACAGCACCGTGTCGTCGCTGTCGCGCAGCTCGATCCTGATGGCGGTCGTGCTGAGGCGCACCATGACGCGGCGGACGACGGTGCCGGTGAGGTAGACCTGGAAGAAGGTGGTGAGGCTGGCCGGGACGGAGGCGAGCTTGTAGACCATCTCGACGTGCCAGCCGCCGCCGGAGCCGACCGGGACGACCCCGGTCACGTACGAGGCGGTGGGCAGCGTCGGCAGGGATGCCGAGCCCGGCAGGGTGTCGTCGGCGGCAAAGCTGATCCCGCTGGTCACCATGGGGCGTACGCCCGCCGTCGGCGAGTAGGCCTGAGTGGAGTCCTGGCCGTCCTCCATAGGCCAGTAGGCGAGCGGCGTCCCGGAGGGGATGCGGCGCCGCAGCGTGGAGTCCAGCGGCTTGGTGCCCTGCATGAGGCGCCGCTGGATCCCCGCGGCCTCCAGGGAAACGTAGGCGTCCTGGCCGGACGGCCCGCGCCGCGTCGGCCACGCGGGCACCTCGCCCGAGAAACGGGTCTGCCGGTTGGTGATGCTCGCGTTGCCGGCCTTCGACCAGGTGCGGCCAGCCGAGTCGGTGAAGCTGGTCGTACCGGAGGCCTGCGCGGTGAAATCCGGGCTCGCGACCAGCGTTCCGCCGATGCCGTTGCGCAGCTGGAACTTGTGGACCTTGCCAGCGCACACCTGGAACCCGAGCGTCGACACGGTGCCGACTTCGAGGGCGGCGGTCGAGTTGAAGATCGAGGTGGTGCCGGATTGGACGATGGCGTTGCCGAGCTGGGTCCAGGTGCCGGTGATGGAGTCCGAGGTGTAGAAGGTGACGGTGTTGCCGGAGGCGCCGTTGTCGACGTCGAGGGTGGCGCGTACGGCGAGGTGGCCGTGCGCGGGTACGGCGAGGTTGGCGGTGGAGGTGGCGTTCAGGATGTTGGTGCCGTCGACTGACCATTCGAGGCGGAGGGCGCCGTTACGGACCATGAGGATCCACGACTTGCTGCCGCCGGTGAAGTTGAACTTTCCACAGAGTTCGGTCGAGGCCCCGGAGCCGGAGGTGATCCAGTTCGTGAGCGTCGCGTCGAAGCGCACGTCCAGGTCGCCGGTGATGTCGAGGGCGGCGTTGTCGGGGGTGGTGGCGTAGCCGCCCGCGACGCCGACCTTGGCGCCTGGCAGGTCCAGGGCCACGGGCCCGGCCAGGACCGAGACGCGGATTGGGGTGTTGCGGCCGATGGTGCCGTACAGGGTGCTCAGGGGGTTCCTGGGCGAGTATTTGCCGTCCTTGTTGTTGAGGGTGAGCGTGCAGGTGGAACGGTCCACGCGGGCGCGCTCGTTGGCGCGCCCGCGCGTGATCGTGATCCGATCCGACAGCTTCACATCCGTGGTGATGTCGGTCCACGTGCTCCCGGGCTTGATCTCTACCAGGGTGCCCAGCGGGTCAGTCGGGAACGCCATGGGGTGCTCCTCCCGTCAGGATCCGAAGAAGAACTGCACGTCGCCGCCGCCACCGGAGCTGATGATCTCCCGCATGAACTGGACAAACTTGTCCTGACCGCCACGCACATCGATCCCGACGTCGACCCGGCCCTTGAGGACACCGCCCGAGCCGGACGCCGTACCGGCCTGCGTGCCGCCGGGGCCCGCGTTGGCCGGGGAGGTGACGAGGCTGGCCATTGGCGATGCCGACCCTGCGATGCCCTTCTGTGCGGCGGCGAGCAGGGCGCTGGCCGAGTCGGCGACGAGGCCGTGCTGACTGTCCAGGCCGGCAGCGAAGTCGCGGGCGATGGCGTGACCGGAGTACGTCACCCAGCCGCGCCCGGAGAACGGCCCCTTCTTCGCGGGGCTGTTCGGGAAGTGGTCCTTGATGTCGCTCAGCAGCCCCGAGGCGGTCTTGGTGGCGCTGCCCCACATCGACTTGATGCCGTCCACGAAGCCCCGGATCAGGGCCCTGCCGCTGTTGTAGAGGACGCCGCCGAGGTCACCGAGAGCACCCTTGACCCGACCGGGCAGGCCACCGATCCAACGGACCGCATCGCCCAGCTTGGAGCGGATCGCCGAGACCATCCGCGCTCCGGCGTCCGAAGCGCGGTCGGCAATCTTCGAGCCGAATGAGCTGAGCGCGTTCCAGGCCTTTCCGGGCAGGCTGGCGAACCAGTGCACGATGGACCTGACCATGTCGGGGATGACCGAGTGGCCGACGAGGTGATCGGACAGCCACTCAAACAGGTCCGCGATCTTCGTAGTGAGCCAGCGCACCGCTTCCACCGCCGGCTTGAACGCCTCCCGGAGGGTCTTGAGGAAGCTGACCAGCAGCCCCAGCCCCTTGAGCGCGACCACGACCCCGGCCGTCTGGAGGCGAACGAACAGGATCGTCAGCTCCGTCAGGGGCGGGAGCAGCGGCAGCAGCGCGGGCAGGAGCTGCTGGAGCATCTGCGTGCTGAGCGTCATGATCTGCGGCAGCAGCGGGGCCAGTGCCTTGTAGACCGAGGCCGCGCCCTGTGCCATCGCCAGGACGGCCGGGGCCACGTCGGTGAAGGCCTCTGCCAGCAACGGTAGGACCGTCAGGAACTGGTCCGCGAACTGCTCGACCAGCTGCACCCCGATGTTCAGGATGGACGCCAGGACCGGGCCCAGCGCCTGACCGAGGACGTTGGCGACCTTCGCGAGGCCCGGCGTCATCTTGACGAAGGCCTCGGCGAGCTTCTTGATGATCGGCGACAGCGGCGTCAGCGCGGTGACGATCAGGTCCGACAGGACGGGCAGGAACGGCAGGAACGCCATCACGACGTCGCCCACCGCCCCGGCCAGGTCGGCCAGGATCGGGCCGAGGGCCTTGATGATCGGCGACAGAGCAGCGCCCAGCGCCACCACCAAGGCCTGTGCCGGGGGGCCGAGGGCCGCGAGTACCGGACCGAGCGCCCGCAGCGCCTGGTCCAGCAGCGGGGCCACCGTCGTGCCCAGCACCGACATGGTCTCGAACAGCGCCTTGAGGCCGCTCTGTACGGCCTTGCTCGCGAAGGTGGTTGCGAGCATGCCCGAGATGGTCTTGAGGACGCCGACGAAGCCCCCGCCGCTCACCTCGGCGGCCTTGAAGACTGAGCCGAGGATGTCGGCCAGGTTGGCGCCGACCTCGACCAGGTCCTTGATGAGGTCGATGGCGTGCTCGATGGCCGCCCGCATCCGCCCGGACGCGAAGGCCTTGTCGAGCTTCTTGCCGATCGAGGCCGCGCCCTCGCCCATCCGCTTGGTGAGCAGCTCGAACGACGGCCCGGCGGCGGCCGCGATCTGGGTGAAGGCCTTCACAACGATGCCCGGCACGCCGGACAGGTTGTGCAGGCCCTTCGACGCCGAACGCATCGCTTGCCCGAGGGTGCCGTTGTCGGCCATCTCGCGGGCGGAGGCGGCGGCCCCCTTGGCCATGTCGTTGAGGGCGCGGGCGGAGTCGACGAGGTTCGTACGGAGCACGGGCAGCACGGAAGCCGCGGTCCTGTGCAGCTCGCCTGCCAGGCCCTTGAAGAGCGCCTCCTGGACGTCCAATTTCAGGGCGTCCCAGGCGGGCTTGAGGGCGATGACCTGCCGTACGAACGCCTGCGCGGACGGTGACAGCTTGGACATGGCGTCGTTGAGCTTGTTGACGCCGCCCGTCGAGCCGCCCACAGCCTCGGTGAGGCCTTCCTGGGCGCGCTTGACGTTCTCCAGGCCCTCCTTCGCGGTGCGGGCCTGCTCCTCCTGCGCGTCCTTGAGCGCTCGTACGGCATCGCTGACGTCGCGGTTGGCGTCGGAGACCTGCTGCTGCGCGTCCACGACCGTCTTGGAGCCACCGACGCCGGCCTTGTTCGCGGCGTCGGTGTCGGACTGGAGACGCGTGGTCTCGGTCCGCTGCTCCGCCAGGGCCTGGACGGCCTGGTCGTAGCCGAGCTGCGCCTTGGCGATCTCCTCATCCGAGGCGTTCGAGTTGGAGGCGCGGACCTTGGCCAGCTCCGCCTCGGCGTCCTGGACGTCGAGGACGGCCTGCCGCTCGTCGAGCTTGGCGTCCTTGAGCTGGTTGTTCATGTCCTCCAGCTCGCGCGCGGCCTCCTTGCGCGCGGCCGTCAGGTCCTGCTGTGCCCGCCGGGCGGCCTTCTGGGCGTCGGTGAGGTTCCGCTCAGCGTCCTCGGTGGCGCGGGCGGCCCGCTGGTTGGCGAGCGCGGCTTGCTCCTGCGCGTCCTTGAGCTGCCGCAGGGCGTTCGCGTGCTGCTTCGCCGCACCGCCCCCGCCACCACCCCCACCGCCGCCGGTGGACGGGGCGAAAGCCGCGGACAGAGCGCCCCCGATGCCGCTGGTGCCGATCTTGAGGGCGGCCACAGCCTGCGCCAGCGCGAAGACGGCCGTCGCACCGACCGCGGCCGCCGGCGCGATGTTCGCCAGCGTCGCCGCCAGCCCGGCCGCGACCGGCACAGCGGCGCCGAGCTTGGCCGCCATCAATGCGCCCTGCGCTACGACGCCGCCGAGCGCGCCCGCCATGCCGCCGAGGCGACCGAGGGAGGTGTGCAGGCGGCCGCTCTCGCGCGTGCCCTCCCTGAGTCCTTGGCCCATGCCGCGGCCCTCGGACACGAACCGGCCACGGATGTCGCGGAGGCGGCCGTCGATGTCGCGCTGGAAGCCCCGCATGCGCAGTTCGTCCTGGGTGAGGACGCGCTGGAACTGGGAGTCGTCTGCCCGGACGTAGCCGACCAGTTCGCCGATGGTCAGAGACATCCGGACCCCCTCCTATGACTTGGCTGGTGGGGGTGCGAAGTGGCGGCTCAGCCGTGACTCGACGGAGAGCAGGCCGAGGATGCGCAGCCGGAGCCAGCGCCAAGAGCGCCGCCGGAGTAGCCGCTGCTCGCCGACGTCGATGCCGTAGACGGAGTGGAGGTCTGCCTCGATGAGCGGCCACTGCTCCAGCAGGGCAGCCCAGGTCAGGTCTTCGCGGCCTTGCGGCTTTTCGCGGTAGCCCGCGGGGCGCTCGTACCACTCGTAGAGCCCCGTCGCGGGGTCTTGCTCGCCGCGGCCGATCCAGTCTTCTTGGCCTTGCGACGTGCTTCCCGATTCGGGGCCAGTAGAGAAGGGTCTCCGGCCGCCTTCCAGTACGTCTGTGCGGTCTCGACGCCGTTGGTGATCCAGAACATCGCCGTCAACCCGACATGACGGAGGGCCGACCAGGAGACGCCGTCCGTCAGCAGCTCGTCGTAGACGGGGCCGAGCGACAGTTGGAACAGGTCGCGTTCCTCGTCGTCGTCCAGGGCTTCGGTGTCGATGGCCTCGCCGCCGGACAGGAGCCGGGCGGCGAGGGTGGTGATCGTCTGGACCCTGAGGCCGTCCTCGGCCGACGGCGACGGGACCCGGTAGGTCTTGCCGCCGACAGGCAGTTCCAGCGCGTCGTCGAAGAGGTCTTCCAGCGCCTCGAAACGGATCGCCATTACAGCGGGTTGTCGATCTGTGCGAGGACGCCCTTGCCCGTGAAGGTCACCGCGACCTTGTCCAGCGCGGTGCGCTCACCGCCCGCCGGGGCCCACGTGACGAGCGCGATGCCCTGGTAGGCCTCGGGGAGGCCGTCGCGGTCCATCCACCGGATACCGACCTCGGACGCGGCGCCGAAGGCCAGGGCGGCGGCGCGGGCGGCCTCGTGCACGGGGTGGTAGGCGGTGGCGTCGGCCGTCGCCTTCCGGTTGTGGGTGACGCTGACGTTCCAGGCCTGACCGGTCTTGGTGTTGTCGGCCCATCCGGCATCGTCGTAGGTGCTGGAGTCCTCAATGTTGGGCGGCGTCTCGTAGTTGAAGTTAGTGACGGCCGGGTACAGCTGCCAGTCCGGGCTGGAGACGGAGCCCATGTTGAACTCCAACCGCCACCTGCGGGCAAGAGCGGTCTCCGGGGTGGGCGTCGACATGGCCCATCAACTCCTTATTCGTACAGGTGGGGTGAGTCGCGCAGGGTGCGCAGGTAGTAGTTCGCGGACAGCTCCAGCCGCCCGTGGACGTCCAGGCCGAGGGAGGCCTCGGACTGGCGCCAGGCCAGATCGACCAGCACGGACCCGAGACGGAAGTGGCTGCGGTTGTCGAGCAGGTCGAAGACGGCGTCCGACATGGCCATCACCTGGCGCGGGTCCACGGACGCCCGCATGCGCACCTGTAGACCGGTGACGGTCTCCGCCATCCCCGAGTCGTCGACCGGGTAGGTGGTCAGGCAGAACATCCGGTCGGGAGCGTCCGGCATGGAGACGACGACGATCCCGGTCTCGGTCGTGGCGAAAGCGGGTCCGGCCGGGCGGTAGATGCCGAGGCCTGCGTCAGCGAGCAGCGCGGCGGTGCCGTCGACTAGGTCGGTGGTGTAGCTCACGCACCACCTCCCGGGCATGCCGAAGGGCCCGCGCGAGCGGGTGGGGAAGGGGGTTGGTCAGCCGCGCAGCCACTCGCGTAGGGGCGCGGCCATCAGCTGGAGCAGCACGTCGCGCTCGCTGTTCATCGGGCCTTCGAGGTATTTGGCCGTGCGGCCGGGGAGGTGCCGGTAGTCCATTTCCTCGTGCTGCCGGACCGCGTACGGGGTGTCGAAGGACACGGCGCCGAGCAGGCCTTCGCGGGAGGCCTTGCCGGAGCGCTCCAGCGTGCCCTCTTCGAGCGGCACGATCTCCTTAGACTTGCCCAGGAGATGCTCCAGCGCGCGGTCCAGGCCCTCGCCGACGAGGTGCTGCTCTTGGCTGGACAGCCGCCGACCCTCCCAATTCAGGTGGGTGTACTGGCTCATTGCAGCTGCACCTCCAGATGATCCGGTGTGGGCAGTCCGCCGCCGTCGCGTCGCAGGGCGGCGATGACGGTCGTCTGACGCCCGTCAGGCAGCGTCACCCTGGACTCGGCGGGGCACACGGTGTCGAGGCGGGCGTAGAACGTCGAGGTACTGGTGACCTCCCTGCCGCCCGGATTCCGGACCATGCGGGTCTTCTGGTCGAGGAAGCAGCGGACGGGCGTCGCCTCGCTGTAGATCGGCCCGTACGGCCCGTCGCCGGTGTACGGCTCGACGGTCACCTCGTGGCGCAGCAACGTGCCCGGGACGCTGCTCACGACGACACCGACCCCAGCTCGAAGATGTCCGGCGTCAGGTCAGTGGACAGCAACGCATCCATTGCCTGAGGCGCGACCTGACGGGCCGGTGACGCATCGCCGCTGACGGTCGTCACCGACCGCCCCAGCTTCACGGACCCGATCTCCACCGACCCCCAGCCGACACCGGCCGCACCGGTGGAGTCCCCAACCTCGTCCCACCAGGCCACCTGAGCGCACACCGCCTGGGTGAACGCCGTCCGGACCACGGTGTTGCTGGGGTAGCCGTCGGTGTCGGCCACGAACCAGCAGAGCCGGAAGACCCTGGCCTCCAGCATCGTCGTGGCGTCCCGAAGAAGCCGCTCAGCGGCGGCGGGCGCGGCCGAGCCGGTGTAGTCGGCGAGGTCGGCCGGTGTTGCGTAGACCCTGGCCACCGGCCATCACCCCTTACGCGGACGAGCCGATGATGACGACGTTGTACGTCACCGACGTGCCAGCACCGGAGTTGGCGATGTGCAGCAGGTCCGCCGTGGCAGCCGTCACCGCGTACGCCGTGGCGTCCGAGGCGAACAGCGCCAGGACGCCGCCCGGCCGCACGGTCACGGTGTGCGCGGCGGCGCCTACCCAGGAGATGAAGCCGTTGCTCGCCGCGCCGCCCACGATGACGTTGTTCGTGTTCGTGGACGCTGCCTCAATGACCAGCCCCTTGACGCGGGCGAAGGTCAGCGTGGAGCCGAGCGCGTCGACCAGGACGCCCGCCAGGTCGAGATCCTCGGCGGAGGACGCGGTGAGGGTCCTGGTGTCGCTGAACACCTTGTCGGCCTGGCCGAGGCCCGTGCCGTTGGCGAGGGTGATGGCCTTGCGGTACTGCAGGGTCGACGAGGCGCTCGTCAGGTCCAGGGTGTTCGACAGCTGCGCGGCCGCCGAGACGGACATGATCGTGTTGGACAGGGTCATGAGGGGTTACCTCCGTCGTGGTAGAGCGCGGCCAGCTCGTCGCGCGTGGCCTTGTCGGCCAAGTCCTCGTCCATGCCCCGGGCGACAGCGAAGGAGAACCAGTCGGACTTGGAGGCCGAGCGGGCGGGCAGCTTGTCCGCAGGGCCCGGGGGGATGGACGGCGGCGGGTCGTCGTCAGCGGGCGTCAGCGGCTCGTCGTCGATGCGCCGCCAGTCCGTCGACGGGTCGTCGGCGAGGGCGTCCAGACGCGCCTCGTCGTCGCTGCCGGGGACAGGCCGCAGCCGCTCGGCGATGTGGTCGCCTGCACCTCGTTCGTACGTCGCCACGTCACACCACCAGCCCGGTCATGACCGCGTGGGCCTTCTCCGCGCCGTACTTGAGGCCGATCTCGCCGTACAGCTGGACCTCGTCGGAGGCGCCCGTCTTGGCGAGGGGCTCCTCGAAGAACACGCCCTTGCCGGGGACGTTGAGGAAGACCGGGGTCAGCTGCTCCAGGCTGACGGCGGCGATGGTGTCCTGCGGCATGTGCCGGTCCATCATCAGGTTCAGCGTCCCGAAGTCCGTCACGACGGTCGTCAGGGCCACGCCGCCGACGTTGCGCGAGGTCTCCGTGTACTGGCCGTACTGCGACGCGAAGGCCTTGGTGATGGCCCGCTTCTGGATGCTGTTGCACAGCAGCGTGGCCGTGAACTGCTCGCTGATCCCGCCGTTGTCGTAGGCCAGCTGGATCATGTCGTTGACGATGTCGCCGGTCAGGGCAGTCGCCCAGGGCTTGGTGTAGGCCAGGCCGGTGGCGGTGCCCAGGGTGAGCGCGGTGCCGCCGAGGGAGGTGGCGACCTTGAAGGTGTTCGTCGCCGAGCTGACGACGTAGTAGACGCGGCCGGCCACGATGTTCGTCGCCACGTCCGTGATGGTGAACACGATCTTGTTGCCGTCGGTCAGGCCGTGGGCGGTCGAGGTGATCGTGTCCGTTGCCGAGCTGGCGCCCGTGGTGGTGACGCCCTTCGCGATCCGGTTCGTGGTGATCGCGGCGAGCAGCCCGCGGGTCTTGCGGGCCGTCGCGTTGGACGTCGGGTTGGCGTACGCGCCATTGATGAACGAGTAGTTCACGTCCAGCGCGATGCTCTTGAGCTCCTGGGCGACCTGCCAGTCCAGCTCGTTGTTGACCGGGTTGGAGCCGTCGACGCTCCGGAACGGCGCCGAGCCTGGCGTCGCCAGCTGACCGATCGCGGCCTGCTTGGTGTACGAGACGGACACCTTCGACTGGTGGATCTGCGCGACGTTCCGCACGTTGCCGCGGGCCCGCTCCTGGGCGGTGGGGGCGGTCGCGCCTTCCACCTGGACGTTCTGCGCGGGGTCGCGCAGGTCGTAGGTCTGCCACTCGAACTCGGTGGCGGTGGTCATGCCTCCGCCGGTGAGGCCGCCGATGGCCGACAGCAGCGGGGTGTCGTCGGGGGTGAGCGAGAACAGCTCGCCCGCGTAGTTCGGGAGGTTGAAGGTGGTGCCCATCCCGGTGATGCCGGCCATGGTGCCTCCTCAGGTCATGTGGTTTGTGCGGCCTTCTGCCGCTTGAGTCGGATGACGGTCGCGAAGTCGCGCTTCGTGGTCGCGTCCTCGATCTGCTTGTCGAGGGATGCCGCCTGGTCGCCGGAGCCACCGCCGAAGTCGCCGCCGGACCGGCCGGGGCCGCCAGCGGGCGCGAGCTTGGAGAGCTTGGTGACTGCGGACTTGATGGCCGCGACGTTGACCTCGCCGTCGTCGGCGACGAAGCGGGCCACGTCGATGAGTTCGGCAGCCTCGCCGAGGTCGATGTGCGCGGCTGCGACGGCGGCGCGGAACTCGGCGCCAGCGAGCTTGAGGCCGTAGTCGGCGGCGGCGGACGTGCGGCCCTTCTTCTCCGCGTCGGCGACGGCCTTCTCTTGGTCGCTCATCTGCGAGGCCTTGAGCGCGGCGAGGTCGTCAGCGGCGGTCTTGTTGTCCTTGGCGCGCTGCTCCCACTTGCGGGCCTCGGCCTTCCAGTCGGTGGTGTCTCCGCCGCCGTCTTGGCCGCTGCCAGCGCCTGCACTGCCTGCTCCGGCGCCGCCCTGGCCGCCATCGCCTCCAGCGCCTTGGCCGCCGTCAGCGCCGGTGCCGCTGCTGCTGGATCCGGAGCCGCCGCCGTCCCCTGCGCCACCATCCGCGTAGAGGACCGGGGAGAAAGGGCCGTGGCCGTACGGGTGGGCCCAGACGTAGTCCTTGCGATGACGCGGCAGGGTCTTCTTGGGCATGGTGTGTCTCCCTTTTCGGGTCGCTCGGCTGCCGTGCGGCGTGCCGGGCTGGGTTAGCGCGCGGAGCCGATCTGCTCGCGGGCGCTCTTGCGTGGCAGGCCCTTGTCCGCCGTGAGTGCGCGGATGCGGGCCTGGTACTCGCGGACGCGGGCGTTCGCCGTGCGGCGTGCCGTGTCGTCCATGGCCACAGCACTGCGGCGCTTCCACGCACGCACCTGGCGTTCGAGGTAGCGCTGCTGCTGGGTGTCTTCGTAGGTCGCCCCTTGCGGGTGCGGGGGCGCCTGCGGGCGCGTCGTGACGCCCGGGAGGTAGGCCGACAGCGAGTGGCGGCAGTTCGGGTGGAACAGGCCTGCGGCGCGGGCCTCCAGGAGACTGCCGACGACGTGCACGGCCACGGTCTGCCTGCGCTCGATCGCGTGCCGCTCCCGGACCGTGTGCGGACCGGACGGGCCCGACAGCGACAGGATCTCGCCTTCCCACGGGCGGCACAGCGGGCACTCCAGCGGCGCGTCGCTCACGATGACGAGGCCGACGCCGATCTGACCGAGCGCGTCGATGTGGCCCTCGACTGCGGCGCGGCCGGTGACAGAGCGCACGGCCATCTCGGCGTACGAGGCCATGTCCCAGTTGCGGCCGGCGCGGTCAGTGAATCCGCTGATCCCCCGCCCGGCGAACTCGTTGAGGGCCTGCTGTGCGGCCTGCCTGCGGGTCTGCGCGCCCAGGAGGACGGTGCCGGAGGCGCGGGCGGTGACACGCCGGTACGTGTCCACGACCACGCGGGTGATGCGCTGGTACAGCGGCCGGGTGTCGTCCGCCATCGAGGCGGCGAGCCGGTCGACGGACGCGGCATTCGGCAGGGCGCGACGCGCAGCCAGCTCCCGGCCGATGTCCAGACCGCCCAGCTCGGCGACGGCCGCCTGCCGGCCACGCCCGTACGCCTCGGTGAGTGCGCGGGCGATAGCGCCGTCGGCGTCCTGCTGCAGCGCGGCCGAGATGGTCTCGACCGCGCTGCGCAGGTCTCCCACCGCCGCAGCCTTCAACTGCGCCCACCGGGGGGACTCGATGCCCTCCGCCAGCGCCGCCGCGAGGCGGGCCAGGAGGGCGAACTCTGCGGCCTCGTAGAGGTCACGGACCTCCGCTGCCAGGTCCTCCGCCATCGCTGGGGAAACCGGCATGCCCGCCGCCCTCCGCTCCGGTCTGGGTGGGGTCGGCGACAGCCCGGCCGGACTCGCTGTTGATCGCGGTGACCTCAGCCTTGACCTGCGCGTCGTCCCAGTCGGGGTTCCTCATCCGCACGAGCGTCTCCGTGGACGCCGCCTCCGCCTGCCGGAGCAGGGCGGCGGTCGCGGCGATCTCGGCGGGCCCGTCGCTGATGGAGTCCTGGAACTCGACCTTCGGCGGCTCCAGATCGAGCCCGGAGACGCCGAACAAACCCTGCTCGACAGCGAGCTGCGCAGCGACGATGTCGGCGATGCCCGGCCCCCAGTACAGGGCCTTGCGGGCGCGGGTGGCCATGCTGCGCCGCTCCCGTGCCCGGATCTCGGTCGCGGTGATGGCCGCGCCGTCGCCGGTCTCGCCGAACGTGCTCGCCGAGTAGCCAGCCTGACGGACGGCCTGCTCGACCAGCTCCCGGCAGGTGTCGCGGTGCTCGGCGACGCGGATCTCGAACTGGACCGACGTGATTGGGTTGGGGTCGCCTGCCCGAGGGAGCATGTTGAGGCCCGAGTAGATGCGACGGTCCTCGTCCCAGGAGGCACCCTGTCCAGGCCCGTTGGACCGGAGCAGGGAGTCCGCGACGATGATGCGGCCCTTGCCGTTCTGCACGTCGCGCATCCAGCTGGAGTACGTCTCGTCGAGGGCGTCCATGATGCCTTCGATGCCCTGGTAGTCGGACTGTCCCCAGTGGGCGGCGGCCGGGATGTTCCGCCAGGCGCGGGCGGGGCGGACGTTGGGCACGTACGAGGCGGTGAGGTTCTTCGGCGCCTTGGTGTCCATGACGTCGCGCAGGCCCCGGGTGTCCGGGTGCGCTTCGAGCGGCATCTGCTTGCCGAGGTCGCTCGGGCCGCCTTTGTAGAGGCCGTTGAGGATGAAGCCGCGCTCGTGGCGCTCCAGGTGCCGCCAGACCTCGCGGCCGTCGACACGGACCACGGTCCAGAAGGTGACCGCGCGCAGCTTGCCGTACGCGAACTCAGGCGCGGCGGCGTCGGCGCCCACGGTGCTGACCCACGGGCGGTCGGCGACCTGGTCGTCCCACACCACGCGCAGGTA
>Ga0307517_10002415_pt1 | contig 29916 bp, 11 predicted proteins | sample 23_EM_MG_FD_194515 | JGI IMG/M metagenome (GOLD analysis project Ga0307517, IMG submission 194515) | Populus trichocarpa ectomycorrhiza microbial communities from riparian zone in the Pacific Northwest, United States - 23_EM | ecosystem: Host-associated > Plants > Roots > Unclassified | place... | reverse complement strand
TTGCAGTTTCTAATTTCTGTTTTTTTTTTTTTTTCCTATTTCCATTTCAGGTGTTTGTACTTCTTCATCAACTTCAAATTTTCTTCCTTGGTAGGGCTTTACCTGAGCAGCCTCCTACTTGTCCTCCAAGTGATATCCCGGAAAATTCCCGTGCAAGAAATGCTGGCCTGGATGTTTCAGGTCCAAAACTAGGCTCTGAGTTGAGACTAGGTCAGTTTTCTATCTTGTCCTTGATATGATAAATTGATGATGACGAAACAATGACGACAATGATGGTGAGGGTATATGATACGATGATGGTGCATGTGTGAGTTCATGCGGGTTGTGTTGCTTGTATGATTATTGGCTAGATAAATGGTAATTCAGTGTATTTGACCTATTGCTTCTAACTTCTAAAGTATGGCTTTATTTTCTTGGAAATTTGTTGTGGGAGTCATGTGATTGAATTTTTCTTGGTTAAATCTCTCTGGTCACTGCCATATGCAGTTGATGCCGTGCCTTGTAGGATTGCATTTGAGAGGGGTAAGGAACGCCATTTTTGCGTTTTAGCAATCTCTGTGGGCGCATCTGGGTGGATCCTACTTGCAGAAGAACTACCCTTGAAGAAACATTATGGAATCATCCGTGTTGTTGCTCCTTTAGCAAGTTCCGATGTATGTATGGATTTGTTGTGCCTTCTAGTGCTTAATATTGCTTCCTTGGATAAAAATTATTGATTTTTTTTTTTGTTTTTTATAGCTAGGCATGTGTGCACAAACACATTTTCTTCTATACATAATTAAATGTAGCACATATTTCACAGAGCATGCACAACTCGATAATATGACCTACACATTTTCTTCTAATATTCTCACTGTCCTATAAGTTGGGCCTTGGTTGAATGATTCTAATTTCACAATTGCTTCATCTTTCTTGATTTGTGTCTTCAGCCTACAATTGATCAGAAGTATTCAAGATGGTTACACTTGCGAATCCGTCCATCTACTTTACCCTTTTTGGACCCTGCTAAACTCATTACTCATGGGAAGGCCAAGACAAAAGCTCCGGTGGATGGGAGATGGACCTTATCATTCATGGATGATGAATCTTGCAAGTCTGCTTTGTCTATGATTCTTGAGGAGATTGATCTGCAAAGCAATGAAGTCAAGAAAAGACTAAAACCATTGCTCAACCATGAAGGAGCTATAGATGTTCCAGACACTTCTCCACATCCTCCTGATGATGCTTCCTCATCAACTGCAACACCTTCTAATTCATTGTAAGTTTCTACTTGTTTTGAGTTCTGAGTAATAGTTTGCTTTATGCTTTGGGTGGGAAAATATTATGCCTTCTCGCCCTTCCATATATGTTTATATGGAAACAGTAGATATACCCAACAACATAGATTAGCACCCCAATTTAGCTGTTAATTGTATACAAACTTCCTTTGCCCTGATTTGTTGTTGCTCTAGGTGGCCTTTTTTTCACATTCCTTAGCCTCTAACCCTAGGCTTCTCTATTCTTTTTCCTAATTTTGTATTGTGTTACATTAATGTATATCTGAGGCAATTTGATAGTAAAAGCTTCATGTTTATTGATATTTAGAACGCGTGTTACAACTTTATCAAATTTCTGAATGTTTAACCTAAAGCTTCCTTGATTCTGTGGGTGTTAACCTTATCCTTCCTCCACAACTTACTGTTCTAAATACAGTCAATGTGCTCCTTGCATGCATTGATTAGCTAGGTACAGAACACAGTAGATTGCTGCTTGAACTAGCAGCTCAAACTTGATTTGAGCTTGAGACGACAGTTACAGGCAGGGTTGGCTCACAACAAAGTCTAGGAAAACTTGACTGGCTTGAATAAAATAGTTGAGTCGCGGTGAGCTGAGCTTAATCCAGAAACTGAGTCACAGGTGACTGAATGCATTATACAAGACAAAAATTGAAATAGATGAACAAGTACCAAAAAATTAATACAGTAGGTTTCTTGCTTGCTATATTGATCTGATCGAGCTCATTCTAGCCAATAATTGATTTAAGCCATACTTTTCCCTTTAATGTAATAAAAACCAAGCCCCACAATTTACTGAATAGAAAACAAGGAGAAAGGTAATCGGTGGCCAAAATGCATGACTGTTAATACCAGAAGGGAAGTGAGAAGGAAGATGGAATTTGCAAAGAGAATTGTTGTGAAGCTGCAGGTTTTACATTATCTTCATTATTCATTCATAAGTGTTCTCTGCAAGTTCAAGCAGCTGAAGGTTTCATTCTTTTCTCACTTTATCATGTTGGTACCCTGTTGCAATTATAATTTAGCAGTAACAGAACCAATGCTTTCCTATTCATTCTTTGTTTTTAGAGGACCACCGATTTGATTTTCCAGAAATAATTATGGCCGTGGAGTTCGGGTTTACATCCCTTTTTTTCATCTGTCTCTCTCCCCTTTCACTTTCTGGGATAGCTTTTTGTGGGGTTTCATTCTTTTGCTGATCTATATGTGGCCATGTATTATTTTCAAGTCCCTATCAGCATTCCTGGTCTTGAACATTAAAGGGTCTCTCACCGTCCAGGTAAAGCTGTCTTCTTGTGATTGCTGTGTACATGTGGTGAGGATTCACATTTATGGACAATTTTCAACGACCTAGTATTTAGTTACTTGGTGTTCTTTACACAAACTAATGTGCCTCTATATTGAGTGGTCCCAGGGTTTCATGCCTTGTATGATAGAAATTGACATGCTTAAATCATTGAAGAATGCTGATTTCACCGAAACTTCCCCCCGAAATCACCTCTCGGAACTCTCATCCATTGAATGGGCGGCCCTGCAGGTAGATCCCACAAATCACTTTGTGGTGGGTTCTTGGGATGGTGGTTTCAGTAAGAATCTTGGGGTAAAATTAGCATCACTCTAAGAAGTTAAAAGGCATCTCTGGATTTCAAGCGTTTTGATTGAAGAAAACGCCGAAGCTTCACTGAGAATCTGTATCAAACTTTTGAGGTTGGGGCGGAGCTACAAATTAGAAATCCTTCAGATCTATGAACGAGCTCAGAAATGGTTTTCCACAGGATTAGGAGGGTCTTAGAAGGAACATATTTCTGTAGCAAAATCATCATGAATTGACGGTGTTTAAAGCATGCCAACAATTTAAATTCAAAGATTCTCGCCCATTTGTTCCCCCTTGGTCTCTTGTTTATTTTGACAGGCGTAGTAAGCATTTCTGCATATTTAGCAAATGCATTTTCGCAGTTCGGATCTCGGATTCTTGAATATTCAGAATTTAGCATTCCAAATATCACAATTTCTGTTCCACATCGACTCATTCCATTCCAGAAATAATCACAGAAAATCATCCTATCATGTTAATAGCTTTTGATAGCAATCTCTACGTCCCAGTAACAAATTCGGTCTCAAGGGAAGGAAATCCTAGTTCCATGAGGCTCGGGCGGAAGGCACAGTGGGGTTGATTCATTCGGAGCCGGAGGAAAGTTTGTTTCCTAGTCATTCACCGGGGCGGGAAAGACCCCTAAATGGCTTCATCATTTACACCCAACTGAAGAAATACTTGTGCAGAACTTCCTGCATCCATTAGCGCCCCCCCTTTTTTATTTTTATTATTATGGTGGAAGGTGGACAAGCAAAGATAAAGACACCACCAATCAAGTCTCATGAAGTACAGTAATGGAGGATGTTAAAAATCGAAAAACTTGTCTAAATGCAATGGCAAGGAACAAGTGTCCATCATCACTCCCCAATCTTTCTTTAATTAATACGCTAGGACACTTGATAGCTTTTCTAAAGCAGTGCTCATCTGAATTTAAATGCACAATAACAAAAAAGCATATAAAGATGAAATTATTGTATGTTCTATCATGGGAAGACAGACCCCACTTCCGCCGTTCGATGCAATTATACCTTCGCTTATTATTACGAGTCCTTTAGGTCAAAATAATGATGCTACTTAGCTTAAAGAAAATAAATTTCTTGAGCAGAAAGTGTAGTGTTTGGCTTGTAGTGGAGAGGGGGGCTTCTTTTTGTGTGAAGCCAATCGTGTTTGAGAATGAAATATTTGATTATATGGAAGGATTGTTCATTATTGTTTCAGTCAAAAGAGTGGATGAATTGGAAATTAAAAATAATCATAATTAGGATAACATCTTTAATTAAGAAGACTTTCTTAAGAAGTGAGTGAGTTCCACATCTTCCATGCTAAAAACCTTCCACTCTGTGCTTAATCTTACACTACGAGATGTATATATTAAGCTGTTTAGGTTCTTAAGGTGTCAATCTCTCATCATTACTGAGGCAATATGGTCTCTCCTTTTCCTTTCTTTTGCTTCATTATTATCTCATTATGATTAATTAAGTTTGTAACGAGGAATGGATCATTGCATGGCGTTTTATATGGAGCAATAATTGATGGATGCTGAGAATACAGCTCAAGTTGAATGTCTCCACTGCATGATAAGCTTGTATTAAGAGAATTAATTAAATGTTAATCTAGTCTAGTGCACTCTCCTACAAAAATTAATTAGAGGGCAGGTTTCGGGTTGTTGGTATTGCGCCTTCATTAGTAACTACAACAGAACAGGAAAAAAAAAAAACCTGTCTTGCAAGAAGATTTAGAATGTCAAGTGCCATAGTGACTCCCAAGAACTGGTTCAAAGATTTCTTATTGGAGGAATCCTACTCTTTGGCTCTGTTGGCCCAGCAAAAGTGTGGAAGAGCTCTGCTATCTAAATCCTAACCTTAGCCTTTAAAATCTTCAGTTTTATACTAGTCTGTTGATGCATATAATACAGATGACATTTGCTAAGGTGGAGGAGTGGTGTCAGTGGGAGAGTATCCTTTCAAACCAGCTTGAAGTTTGAATAGTGAGAAATGTTTTAGAGATTAAACAACCCATGTTAAATGCCATAAATTAGTCACAGTTTTGCGTATCCAGGGGCTCTTATGAAAAACGCAACCCTGGACTCAAACATTGTGTGCATGTCTGTTTTGCTTGGCCCAGGATTGCATTCCCTGCACAATGACCTAGTTGCTGTCATGCTATGGAACTTAGATGATGGTAATGAAATGAATCTCGAGGATGTAGCAGGAAAGGCAGAAGGGGGCAAAAAAAGAAACAGAACACATCCTATTATGAAGATTAGCAGTTACACAGGGACATTGTGATCCAATGTCATTTGGTGATGGATTTTACAGAAGAGACTAGCTAGCCAGTCAGTCCGTGAAAGAAACCTGGATTTTCTTAGGGAGACATGTACCCATGAAGCCATCCTCAAAAACTCTATCACTTGTAAACCCAAAACAAAGCCTAACACCTATACCTTCTTCTTTACCTCCCAATTTAACTGTTTTCAGGCTTGTTTGAAAGATGTCTTTTAGCCATTTCTCAAACTGACTATTCACAAAAGTACCTGACCCTTCTAATACCTCCCCTAATACCCTCTCTTCAATGCTAAAGTATACCCCGTTTTGATCCCCAAAAACCTCATCAAAATTTCTCTTGATCTTGGACGACAAAACCCCTTTCATTTCTCTATCACGACCTTGATTTCGATCGAATACAAAACGGTTCTTGATCATATCAAGAAGCCCTTTTGGACTAAGGTGATCGGATGAGGTCTCACGAGTCAGATCACTTGAAATGGGGCTGAATTCCCCCGGTCTTCCCTTGCTTTCATCGTCTTCGTCGGCCTTCAGGTTGAGATCAAGGGTGTTGAAACTTGACTGTCTTGAGAAGTTTTTCTTCTTGTTTCCATTTTCATCAGGAAACCAATATGCATTTTCCTTTTCATTGACTCTTGGAGAATTAGCCTTGCTTGAAATCTCCCACTCAGCTTTTCTCTTGTGGTCAACGTTGGGTGTTCCAAAACTAGCAGTTCTTGTTTCATTCACTTTCAGTGTCATCTTGATAACAGAATCATCCATCTTCCTGTCTTCATAGACGGTGGAGTCACCCTTGGACAAGATAAATATTACTTGGCTGCCATTTCCCTCTCTTTTATTACTTGATTCTCCAAATCTTTCAGTTTCAAATCCATCAGCAAGGAATTTCAAGAACTGTATATCAGCCAAATCTACATCTTCCACAAAAACTGCAAGTTTTTCTTGGTTTCTTAAGGTTCTTGCAAGCATTTCAGAATATGAGGTCACCTCATTATCTCTTTTCCTCATGTTCAAGTGTAGCAACAAATCAGCAGAGCCTAATACAGACTCCGAAATTGCAAGTGCCAATCTTCTTTTTCCAAGAGTGTCATTCCCTTGAATCAGTAACCAAGTGTCTTTTTCAGTTGACCTGGATTCAACCATAGCATCCACTATTGAAGGAATAATTTCAGACTGCCAAGGGACATTCTCTTTCAGTAGTTTGCACAAATGATCACTTCTCCCTTTTTCCAGTTTGCCTATATCCGAAAACAAAGAATTACCAAGAGCAAGGGTGATCTTTACTTCCTTGCCTTCAGAATTCTTTAGAGAATCCAAGTTTGGTTCCTCTGGTTCATTCTTTTGAAAACCATTAACAAAGTTGAACTCAATATGGCATGATTGCTGTCTTCTAAATTTAGGCACATTACTGGAGCTGTAGTTAGGTTTCAAAGCTGAATCGGCAAAGGAGATTGAATTTGAATCTGGGAAGAAGCTGTTTTGGCTTGGCCACCAAGGATATGATGAAGCAAATGAGTAGTTTTTTCCAAGCATGCTTTGATTGTTGAATAAAGTAGAATTCAAATTGCTTTGCCTTCCTTGGTGGTGTAGGCTGTGGCACAATCTGTTCCATTTTCTCCTCAACTCAACCAATTCATCCTGAAAGTTTAACTAAAGGTTTTAAATAGATCATCCAGTTGATATATATATATATATATATTCTGTTTTAAAAAAAATGTTGTTGAAACAAAAATCCCTCATCTTTTATTACCTTTTGATTGGAATTGGTGCCTTGAGGTTGAAGCCAAGGAAGTAAATGTTTCTGCTGTCCTGATTTAAGCAATTGAACTTCTTTCTCATAATTAGAGGTGCATTCTTGACAACAAGTGAATTTATCCTGTTCCTCCTTGCCATTATTAATGAATGGCTTTGTTTCCAGCACATGAGATGGGTTATTGGAGATGCTGCCAATGGCAAGTTCGTTATACAAAATTCATATTAGTAAACACAGATAATCAAGGTCAGGGAGGGCAGACGCAAAGTGGACACTAAAAATGCAGAGTAGTATACTACTACTATCTTGTCTAGGGCCAATAAAAATTTAAAACATTCATCTAATAGTAATGTTTCAAGGTTGTTGGAGTGTCAAAGTTTTAGTTCTCCCTCCCCGAATCTGTGTGTGTATTTGTGTGTAGTTGTGTTTTGAACTGAGCATTATGAAAATATAGTGGCAAAAATGGAGTCAGTGCTATAAGAATTAAAAAGACAACAGAAATAGACATGTCAGAAAAGGAAAAGGTTGATTAGAAAATGGAGGTCCAGAGTAGACTCTATCAAGTATCGACTAAGATCTTTGTTCAAAATGGATGATTCCTACCTATATATTCTTTCAAAGAAATAAAGACTGATCAAATTTGAAGTCACTGATCATCAAAAAAGTAAAACAAATGCAACCTTGAAAACCCTTCATTTTTACTTTTTCCCCTTTTTTTTTCTTCTAATGATTCTGCTATAGGAAAAATCTGCAATGTGCAGTTGCTGCATGTATCCTGACAAAACAAAGTAACATAAGGACAATGATTCATATCTGTGATCTGTCTCACCACCAAACCATACTTTTCACAGTGGTTTTGGCCTCATTCAGACCATAAAGGCATGCACAGCAAGAAAAGTACAAAAACAAATAAAGCTTCAAGAAATTGATGACAATCAATGGGAAATTCATGCATTTCTCCATCCAGATATAATAACAGGTATCAGACATGAATTAAACAAAATAATAATAACAACAATAGAGCAGGAGGTTACCTGGATGCATGGAGGCTCAAACCAAGTCCACCTGAAGGAACCGAGACAGCTTGAAGTGCCCATTGAATCTCAATAGATGGTCGTCTCATCTGGCACTTCATGTATGTTTGATAACTTGCAGTGGCCATTAACCATACTTTTGTGTTTGAGCTACTATATTCAGATAGTAGCCTGCCAATTTCTGTGACTAAATGATCTACTGGACTATAACCAGATACCTCTCCATTACCGACAGTTTCTTCAACAGCCCATTTCAGGTCCCCTGTATAGATAATGGCCCCACTTTCACCTAGAGAATCCACTTTTCTTTTCAGTTCTGAGAGATTCATTTTAACATCTTCCTTCTTCATGAACCTCAAAGAAACTGGTGCAAACTGGAACTCAATAATCCGAGTTTGCTTCAATTCCATTGGAACCTCTCCTCTCTCTAACCTTCCCATCAACTCTGCAATAAGACCTTCAGTTACAGGTACACAGTCACCAACTATCACAACATTCTTTCTCAATAAAACCTCCAAAACCAACTTGATATCTTCCTTCACAGAACCAGAATCTGTGAAATAGTTGCTTGAAACTTTCTTCTGTGGTGAAAGAAGAACTGGGTTTTTCTCAGAAGTGTAATTCAAGAAATGGGTTTGCCAAAAGGTAGTTGGGTTAATGACCTCTTTTTGAGTTTCAGTAGCAGAGGGGGAACAAGGTGAAGAGAAAACCCCACCAGAAGTACTATAACACTGAAACACAGAAGAAGCCGAAGAGTCCTCTATATTGTTTTTGACGGAAGTGCTAGAGAACCCAGCCTCTCTCATAACCCTACTAACACTAGGGTCATCTAAGATGGATAATATAAGCTGTTCAAGCTCAACCTTAATAGTCAAAAGAGGCTGCTGCTGCTGCTGCTGCTGCTCTATGCAACCCCTTCTTTGATGTGCTTGAGCTCTTTTAAGGGCAGCAATCAAAGCATTGGACAAAGATGGCTGGCCATGAAGTAAAGGAACAGGAGTTGTTGGAAGTCTGTTTAGTGCAACATTAAAGCAAAGCTCAAGAGCTCTGCATTGAAGAGGATGTGAAGTTTGATGAGGCTGTGATTTGAGACAAGCCCTTCTCAAAAGACTAGTTCTTGAGCTCAGCAAGGTTGCAGCTACATGCAAAGGAGTGACCTGAGCATGGCCTCTCCTCCTTGCCAAGCTAAGAGAGTGCTTCAATGCTGAAGCAGCCTCTGCTGTGAGGGTCTGCTGGACCGTACAAGCTCCTGAGCGCATAACTTGGCTAAAACCCACCCCCCACGCCACCCCCTTTGAAAGAAACCTATGTATTGTCAGAACTAAACTTCTCTCTGTACTTTGTTTTTCTTATGTTTTTCTCTCCCCCTTACACCACCCCGAGTACCTCTCTTTCTTGCAAGTCCTAATGCTTTAAGCTTGAAAAAAGAGCTGGCTAATTTCCTCTCTTGTGCTTAGAGGAGACAAAACTAGAACTACCAGCTCGGTTTTGGAGGCTTGAACTGAAAATGGATAGTGAGATGTTTTGAAAGGAGAGCTTAGAGATCTTAGTAGAGCAAGTCTCGACCGCTCCACCTTCTTTATACTCCTTGTTGATTGCTGATCTTTTTATTTATTTTTAAATACAGTAGGGCAGCTTTTTTTTCTCTTCTTATTTCCACTTATCCAGTACTTTGTTTCACTGTCCTGAGTTTACAGTTAACAGGGCTACTGCTCCATCTTTTTATCACCTCCCTCTCTCAATGGCACTCTAATAGGTCACTTGATTTATTTATGTTTTGGTGATAATTATGATTAAAAAAAAAAAAGGGTTACCTTTAACTATCATATTCTTTTTGTTGGGACTTGCAAGTATCAAAACCATACTGTAATTAAGATCTTAATGGCATGCCATGCATGATAGACTCATAGACTCGTATTATATTTACGAGTTATACTAAATTTTCTCCCTATCTAGGTGATCAAAAGCTGCAAAAGGAAGATATCAATCTAAATCTTACTAAATTTGTTTACCTTCTTCAAGAAAAACTTATGTGGGTGCGTTTAATATTAATACATAGGATAAGATTAAAAGAGCCAAAACAATATGATGGCTTTGCCAGTAGCAAAATCTTTTGTAGGATAGCATTTTTGGTGCTAAGTGTTGTGCATATTTTTTAGCGAGGGAATACTAATCAATTAACACCGATAGGAAAGTCGAATACTTTCTGCTGTGTTATTTCTATGCAAATTAAATGGTATTTCATGAGAAAAAAGGGGTCAATAAACAGTACCCACAAGTCAGAAATTTGTGCATAGGTAGAGAGATAACTCCCCCTGCGTTTTTCCACACATCCTCTTTGAATGGACAGACAAACCAGCAGAAATTCAAAAAAAGTAGTAAAGAGAAAAGGTGGATCAAAAGAAGGCCAGACAGTGATGAGAGATAAAAAGGAAAGTTGGAATTTATTTATTTTTTCTTTTTCATGTTTATCATATGTTGCTTCTATATAAATATTAACTATAAGTTTTCATTGAAAGATAAAAGGGTAAAAAAAAAAGGTGTCCCTCTCTCTCTCTTCACGCCAATCCTCGTAGAGAGACAGCATTTTATTCCCAAAGTACTCAAAAAGCAGCCCTCTGTCTGCTATCCTATATAGCATTATTGGTTCTTTTTCAGCTCTCTGGTTCTCCAACCTGCAATGGCATTTTGTCTTAATCCCATTCATTTCCAACAAACCACTTGAGAAAACCCTTTTATATGTTTACTAAACAAAAAAACAAAAGGAGGTTAAAAAAAAGAAATCTGCTGTGCTAATAGACAACTATGTTCACATCATGTTCATGTAAGCAACACACAGTCGTACTGTTGGTTGTCCTTTGCACATCAAGAAATATATATTCTTGATCGGTTTTTCTCATCCTTTTCCCTGTTTTCTTCCAATGGTTGTCCATGCTTGCACATCAAGGAGTATGTCATATTTTCTATATAATTTTGTTTCATAGTAACTGTAATTCTTTGTATTAGTAATTTACAGATGATAGAAAATTTTGGTTAGTTTTTCACTATCGAATTATAGCGATTCAATTTAACTATAATATTGTAGGGTCTTAATAAACAGGGATCTGAATAAAACTTAACTTTACCGCGGGTTGGATAATTTTTTTTTTTAAAAAATAAAATAAACATGCAAGTTTTTTTAATATATTGTTAACATAAAAAATCCTAAGTGTAAATAAAAAAGATTATATATTCATTTAATTAAATAAATAAAAAACCATCTATGTTGATAAATGCAAAAAAAATCATTAACAATAACTAAAGACTAAACTGAAAAAAATCAAGAAATAGATGTAAATCAAGATATTCGACTACACAACACGAGTTATTTACTCTATTGTGTTTAATGACTTTATTTATTAGAATAAATTTTTTTATCTATCAAATGTTAATAGAAATAGACACACACATGGAATCAATGGGAAAAAAAATATCATGTAGGTTGCATACATTAACAAAAACCTACCATTTTATATGAAAATCAAGTAAAAACTAAACGATATTTAACCAAATAATAAATTAAAAAGTTCTTAGATAAATATGGATATAGATATCTGATCTCTAAGTATTAAAAAAAACAAAGTAATATATATAAAAATCACATCATCGATTCTAAGTCTTTTAAATCAAACCTAATTAATTTTAACTATCTAATTTAATAAGCTCTAATATTATTGAATGAATATCTTATTAAATAAAATAAAAACGCATATAATAACTCCATAAACAAATGATAAGCTAACCTCAAATCCATGAAATTTGTTAGTATTATCATGCACCCATTATTTTTTAAGAATAGTTCTTTTTTCTAACATTTTTTATCATCTCGACTCTCTCTTTATCATGATGTAGTACTTGTTTTTCAATTTGATTTTTCTTATTATTCAAGAATCATATACAACATAATTGTATTAAAGTAATAAAAAATGTTTTAGTGCATCATCTAAACATTTAAATATTAGACGAGGTTCTAGGAATGATATATATATATATATATATATATATATAATTTAGCTCAAGATTGTGGGGAAAAATTACTAGACATTATAGCTCAATTGTTATATATATATATATGATGAGAATCCTCAAAGCTAACTTTAGTGAATATTTCAAACTCTTGCGTGATGTGGGATGTGATTATGATATCTTGCCATGCAAAACGAATTAAAGAGGTTTAATTAACAAGGGGAAATGGACCCACATTAAAAACATTAATCTCCTCAAGATTTGCATGCATAATTAATTACTTTAGTGCAAACAAATAGCAGGTTCATTATCAAATTAAGAAAATAAACAATATTAGAATTTAACTTCTTTAATCTGAAATTTGAACAAGGAGAAACTACTCGAACGGGGAGACTTCCAAGAATAGCATCTTACAGGACTTAAAAGATGGATTCAAGGGTTATTTTCCCAAGTTTTCATTGCATTAAAAGGAGCCAAAATAAATTTGCAGATTGCTATGCCACCACCAAAAAAGTGCTTCAGTTTAAAGTATTTGGAAAAGGCACATGCAATTCGTAAAGCCAAAGAACACCAGATTCGTATTTACAACCATGTTGTTGTTCTCTATGTTAATCGATGAGACATGGAATTACTTTCTGAAGAAAAATATCACTAAATAACTCCTGTTATCGTTTCAGGGTAGAATCCAAAAAAATCGTCCATCGTTGCACGATAACACTCCCAGCTGAGGGAAAAAAAAAAAAAAATTATTTCCACCATGCATCTAGAAGATCCTCCTTAATCATGAAGTCAAACGAAATCGTCATTTGATCTCTATCCGAATGCTACATAATTATTTGATCCTCATCGTGCAACACATGAAAAAGTTTAGAGTTAATGTGCACAAATAAAATCCAGCGTGCCGAGTCAATTCTTGTGCTGGTGTACTCACAAACACCACCTCGAACGCTTAAAACAACCTTTTGTTTTTGGGTCAAAAAAGTAGAGAAATAACATTCATTCAAACATGGTCTTAGTCGTTTAAAGTCATAGATATCGTCTAGGAGATCATATTTTCGTGCTAGAAGATTTATTTATTATAAGGGTAATAGTGCTAAAGAAAATACTAGCAATAAATACCCTTTTAACGACTTTTATCATCTTGCTTCTGAGGATCGAGAGCTTCATATGACTATATTCGATCCATTGCAAGAAAAGATGAAAAGTTAACATAGTGAGAAATATTGAAGTGGGGGGGCTACTCTTGCTTTAAAGAGATGGAGAGCACTCCTGGCTATATACCTTCGTACGTGCTCTTTTGCTTGTATAATGCATTAATTAGGTTCGTCTAGTTGGGTTATCAATGCCCCTTTTGCCTAAGAAAATTGTGGTCTTGATTGAAATAAGGGCAATTATTTTGAGGGGTGGGTGCCCAAATCATTAGGGCATAATATTTCAAGGTTTAAAGTCGGTGATGATATCGATCAAGAGGGGAAGGATGGGGATTTCTCTTCTTGGAAGAAAAGTATCCCTTTATGAAATTAATTGAAGATGGCGTAATTCTTTTGTGTCATCTTTGGGAGCCCTAATGATTTGGTCAGTCATTTCCGAAACAAATTTTCAACAAAGGAAGAAAAGGGGTAAAATCACAAGCTACATTAAACGGGACATTAAGGCCCACATGATAAAAGCAAAACCATGATTTATAACCATGCACGGATCTAGCTTAAATCAATATCACTCAATCAATCCCCTTTTGTTTTGTTTTGTTTTGGTTTGGAAATTATTAATCAATAAAATTGCTCGTGCTCAATGATCGAAGCTGTGATCACAACAAGATCGATGCTGTGGTTTTTTAGCCGTTAACTCTCGTGCTAGAGGTAGGATTCCAAGTTCAATTTTAAAGGAGTAGGTGTCATTATTATGAATGCAAGCTATATATATGCTGTGGTTTTCTTAATATAATGAAAATTTATTATTTGAGAAATGAAAAGATGATGTCTATGTCTTGGAATATATATGAATTGATAAATCATAAATATTAAAGATTAAAATAGAAAATTAATCTTTTTAATAAGAAGCTAAAGATAGATGTACATATAAATATTTTACTTAGATTGTCTTTTTTATTTTATTTTTCTTGGATGTTTATCCTAGTTGCTAAGTTAGCTAAATACATATGGTTTTCATTCTTATTATAAATGCATCATGCATATATAATTGATCTATCCAAAATTTTAAAATAAATTACAATGATTTCATTGAGGCATTATGAAATTATAGAAAACACCTACACGATTGATTATTATTTAAAAAAAAAAACAGTTAAGCTAATTAAAGAATCTTAAAATATGAGAGAAAGAGGATATAAATAAAAAAAATGAATTATAAAAACAAATTTAATCAAACTAAATAAAAAATGTGGGGCGTTGTTGGGCAAGAAAGCAACGGTCACATGCTTAGTTTTTTTGTTTTTTTGAAAAAAAGAGCAAAAAACAAGTCATCGGCTCAAGTTGTTTTTTTTAAATAGAATTTATAACATGCCGTCCCCTGTAGTTTATGGGCACTTGTGAAGGGTACAATTGGGTTTTGGTGTGTGATTTTGGTTTTTTCGGTGAAGATTTTTGGAGGGCAGCAGCTTGGGAGGGAGTCTCTCGATAGAAGGGGTGCAAATTTATGTAGCCCTTTCTCTATATGGGCTCGATGCCCATTATTGTCGACATTTCCTTGTCTAAACAGAGGAATTATTTACTGCTTTATCATTTCACGAGAACATGGGATTCATGAATATTTTTCATAATAGATCTCATGTTCTTATGAGATGATGGAGTACCACTCCTAGCATATCTAATTATATCTCTAATATAAAAAAAAAAAAATCTTTTTCACGGTCAGAAAAATGAATTCTACCAGTAAATGGAAGATGAAGCTGAAAACTGGTGAATTTCTGAAGGCATTGGAAATGGTGAAATTGGCCATAATACTTTAGATGGGGACCAAATTAAGGATAATGCCTATAAACATGAGCAAAAATAGCTTCAGCCTTTTGGGGTGGGAATGTGAGGAAAAGAAAAGAAAAGAAAAGGTAATGGCAGTAGTACGTATAGCCCTTCAGTTGGGCAAATGAGCCCCTCTATAAATACATAATCCAATCCCAATTCTCCAAATCATACTTAAGTTATGCACATCTTCTTTTTTCTAGTCATTAAAAAAAAAATCCCTACCTGACTCAGAAAGAAAATAAAAATAAAAATAAAGGGCAAAACATACATGTATAGCTAGAGGAATATTAGAGATATTTGGAATTAAGAGGGCTAAATTGCAAGGAAATCGTGCTAGTTTATACAATAAATAAATGTTCACAAACAAACATCATATCATGGGGTCCTCCTTTTTTGCTTTTGCTTTCTTTTCTCAGTCCAACACTCTTAATTTTCTTCCTCTTTTTACGTACTCTCCCTGAGCGACTGAGTCACCTTACATTCCATTCCGATTCCTTTTTTCCTTCATGGGGATTTGCAATCCCTTTGTTCTATGCTAATCCACCTTATTACATGGACATGCTTGGAGCCGCAAGTTCTAAATGGCTGAGGTTCCTTCGAGCACCATATGTATGACGAATTGTTAGATGAATTTGATTTATCGTTAGTCTATATATTCACACACATTTATGTACACCGGCTTTAAATTAAGGACGCGATAATGAATAATAAAACAAAGATTATATATAAAACGATATCTTTCCAAATCTCCTCAACAATCTTTGATTTGGACTCACAAAAGTTGCAAAGAGGAAGGGGAAATAGTTTATTTCCAAAAGGCATTTAGTTAGGCTAGTGTTTCGAATAGTAGCTTGGGATCAAAGAATGAGAAGAAAGGGTTGTTTTTATTATTGTTATTATTATTATTATTATTACATGATTTTAGGCGTTGGCAGGTTATGTTTTTGAGGAAATAGCAGACAAGCTTTTTGCAGATTTTTACATGTATATGCCATTTATGAAATTTGTGGTCCTGCTCTTACATGATCTTATCTTTACACATGCACCCACACACGTATATTGTAAGGATTGCATGAGTAAGATTTATAGCTAACGTTCTACATTAAATTAGCTGTAAATCTTACTCATGAATGAAATAATTAAGATTTGAATTCTAATGATTATGATATAATAGAGAAGGCTATCTCCGATCCATTCTATAGCCTATGATTCGTTAGTAAATCAAAAGAAACAAGGTCCACTTTACCGGGTGTAGAAGGGAAGATATATAATAGCAACAAAACGCAAAAAATTAATCTCCTGCCATTGTAATTAATTGGAGTATTTAAACTATAAAATGTTTCATGGACAGTGGTCCTTCAATATCCGGATAAGTATATATATATGCCATAGATTTCTTGTGGGGTTATCACTCAACCTTTTCCTCTGCTGAAAGAACAGAACGACGATGGCACCTTTGTAGTCGATGGTGTGCTGTAATTATTAACTTGCCATGCATGCAAAAAAGGGTTGAGATCTCAATCTGCTTGTCATGACTGCAAACCATTCTACAAATCATTAATTTTGTGTTAAAATCTTATTCCAAAAGAAATAAATAAAGAACACAGAATTCTGCTCTTTCTTGGCACATGCCAGACCTTGCTAATTAAGGAAAAGATATAAATATTTTCATAATCATTTCACATGGGATCGGATAATACAGATTCTTAAATTAATCCTAACCGACCATCATCGAACACTCATGTAAATAAAAAAAAATCCATACCAATTTTCTTCTGAATATGCATTGTAACAATATCATAGTACCAATATTAAAACTTAATTTTTAACGCAGGTTAAATGAAGCACCACATAAGATTAAAACCCATGGAGTGTATTGACAACCTAGGCAGTTAAGAAAATAAATGTTAGAAATTTGACCGACAATCTCTTTTTTCTTGCCTATTATTTCTTTCGGATCAACAGATCTGATCACACCCCAAGGAAACATCGGTCCATCAAGTCGGACATGTAGGCAAGTAGGTCTTAATTACTTTCTATTTATTCTTTCCTTTCACAACACTTCCATTCTCAAAATGGTACTGGTTCCTGTAAAGCAACTGAGAAAGAGTGAGAGAGAGATCAGAGATTCATATTCTGTTCATAGGGATTAGTGAAAAAAGAAAGAAAGAGTGAGAGTAATAATGGGTTATAGGTTGTCATCGTTATGTATGCATGTAATTGAGAAAAAAGAAAGGAACATTCATTTTCTCTCTTCTTTTATGTTTTCTTTCACTTTATATATATGTTTTCTTTAATGATAATCAAAGAATATATTAAAATAGTCATTTAGAATATCGCGTAGATCGAGAGGTTGTCTTAAATCATTTGTTTTTAAAAAAATTACTTTTTATATATTTTTAGATTGTTTTAATGTGTTGATGTTACAAATATTTTTTTAAAAATAAAAAAAAAATATTTTAATTAAAAAAATTAAATTGTAATCATTAATATATTTTTAAACAACTCTTATAGACACTTTAAAAGTAATATAGGGTTTGTACTTTCCACCAAATAAATAACACAGCGAGATCCAAATTTAAACTTCATCCAACCTTTAATTAGGTTTAAAAATAATAGATGGTAAAGGGATTGAACCTTCTATTATTCTCTCTATACAAGTTGTCAAGGTTAATAGCTATATAAACAACTATAGATTTATAATCTCTCTTCTTCTTATTTATAGTCATCTTCTTCAATAGTACTTACATACTTGCATCAAAGCCTTTTTAGGCCTTCACCCCTCTTTATTTTAGCAAATTTAATTATCGAATGATCCACGCATTCTTTAAATTGATATATTATAGACAATTAGTGATAATTTGAGCATGTATAAATCGATCATATGCAAATTAGACGAAATATATCACGTGCCTTTAATAAGAAAGAAAGAAAAAAAAAGAAATCATATAGTGATATTGTCCGGATGATTATGTTTGGCATAAAATTGATAGAATTATAAGATTTGGGATTCAATTGATAACATGATTATACATTTGAGACTAAATTGAAGTTTTTCCATAATATAACAACCCCCACAGAGATTTCGATAGGATTAATATTCCCACCAAGATTTGCAATCAACAAAAAAAAGAAGAAGAAGAAGAAGAGAGATTTGGATAGGGTTAAACTATTAATAAAACTCCCACTCAAATACACGAAACTATAGAACAACCCCAACTTTCCACAATTATGAGAGTCAGTCAGATCATTCTAAACATTGAGTTTGTTTTATTCTCTGTTTGTCATCCTTTTTCTAACGCCTTTTCCTTTTCCTTGTCAGTTTTTGTTTCTTAAATAATCTAGCACAAGAGAAAAGAGAGGTCATGGCTTATGTCCTGGTTCACAGTGAGCTGATAATTGATGGACAAAAGCTTTCACTCAGCTAATAATTCATAGACAAAAGGCTAGCTTCCCTTCCAAATAACTCCGGTACGTGACAGAGAAGTACGTGGAATCCAAAATTTCTATGTTATGGTCTCCAGCTAGGGTTATAATAAAAACGTTACCACGCAAGTATTACAAAACAACAAAGTCCCTGTGCATGGGTGTTGGGTTTGAAATAGACCTCTCAAAACGCGAGTGATGGGTTCAAAATAGACGCTTTACAGTCCTAATAATGCTCATTATGCTGTGTTTTGAATAGACTCCACACAAATATTTAACACGTTTTCACACTGTGATTGCCGATCCATTTAAGCCAGAGTTGTGACAAATATTTTGTTATTTGCTTCCTTGATCTGGACAAGGGAAGAGCACGTCTTGTACTCGAGTTTTGCAGTAAAAGCTAGAGTATGTATCGATAACAATATCTAAGCATTTTTGAAGCGATTAAAACTAATATATCTCATGTATAATTAAGTTCATAACTGAGAGAAATACAATAATTTGAGGGAAAATTGGCCCCAGTTTTTTAAACATGACATTACATTATTTGATGGCAATAACTCGGAATTTCTCCCTGAAATGTTTTTCCTAAGACAATCTGTTGAATAATTTATATTGATTATATATCCTTAATTTTCTCCCATGTCTATATTTTTCTAATGTTTTATTGTCCCACAATATTTGTTGTTGTTAAAAAATAAATAAAAAATATATTTTTCTAATGTTTTATATATTGTCCCACAATATTTCTTTATATTATATGTTTTAACCTAACCAATTATTTTGTGCTAGTAATAATTAACTTGATTGCATTTGAAATTACAAACTCTTCTCTTATATATGCTCTTTGTACAATGACTGAAATGCACTAAAACTTATCCAATGAAAAAAAAATCCAAAAGATATTTGATACGACAACTTTTGTGATTGCATCATATTACATAATATTCTTATTTGTGGGGTTGTAGTTGGGTTAAAAAAATTGGACGCTAGTGAAGATTCTACAAATGCAAACATTAACTAAATTTCAAGCTCAGTAGCAGCCAGGGAATAAGAATATGGAAGGATGGTTGAAGAGCCGCTGGACAGGGTAGGCAGCAGAGAGGCTAAAACATTGGTCATAATTAAGAGTAATTTTATGAAGATATTCATGGGTGAGTAGATGGCTATGTAACTCAATATAAGCAAGTGTCTTAGTTTTGGTGGAGAGGCTAGTAACCAAGTCTTTGAATTCTCCACACAAACCCCTAAAAACATAGAGATTGAATCTGCCAACGCAATGGGTTGTCCAGCAGTAGCAAGCTCATCAAAGAGAGATTTGGTCTTTTGTAAATAGGTATTGGTCGTGTCATCACCCTTGTCGTAGGTCCTAGAAAGACTCATAGAGTTGTATAATACAAGAATTTGATGGTGAGGCGAGAGCTTGCTCAATATTCTGCCATATAGAGAACGAGGTATGTCAATCAACAACCAAGTGTAAGAGTTCAGTAGATAGAGAGGACAAGAGAGCACTCATAATAAAAAAACACTCATAATCAAATGATCTTGTTGTTTCCATGACACAAATGTTGGATTGTGGACAGGAACAACCATGGATGATGGTATAAGATGAGAGGAGGGACATGGTAGAGATCCATCAATAAAAAAGTAAATACCATAGCTTAAGAGATAAGGTTTCATTTGCATCCTCCAATACATGTACTTGTCATGTAGTTGTCATGAGATACTTTTAAGGAAATAACTTGTTGTGTGTAGGCTAAGGGAACCATAGAATGAAGATGAGAACCAAGAGCAGAATCAGTAACAAGAGGGGTAGTCGGTAAGAGTTCGACAAACTAAGAAGAAAACATTAATGCAGAGGATGACAACTAATGAAACACAAAACCAGATGTCATAATAGAAAAAGAATAAAGCGACTGTGTAAAGGCTTGCAACTGAGGTATGATTGAAGAAGAAGGACTTGTTGGCAGAACAACATAGCAAAATGGCATTATAGATTTGTCAATAGAATCAAGTGCAACGTTGATGTTTTGATTAGGGTCCATGAATAATAGATTTGTATAAAGCTCTAATACCAAATTAAGATATAATAAGTGTTTAGGAGGCTTAAACAACTGTATTAGTCATCCTCTGTATTCATACAATTAGGGTTATATATAATATTAATAATGCAACCCCTTGCACACAATTAAAACTAAACATGGTAACATAATTTGCTATATAATTGTATTCCCTGTAATAAGTATAATTAGCAATTGATTTGGATTAGTGATCATATGGTTAAAAATAATTAAATATCATATAAAATAACCAATTTTAACTTAAAAATCTAAACTGTTAAATAATATTTTAAAAATAATTTTATATAAACTTTATTAGATTTAAATTTTAGAAGAACCCGCGAGAATAACTTCCTAGTATAAACATAGATGATCATACTGAAATATAACTTAGTTTTGGAGATTCTTACATCAAGAAATGAAAAGGAAAAAAGTATAGTGTGTGTGTGTGTGTGTGTGTGTGTGTGTGTGTGTGTGGGGCATGGGAATAGGCCTGGCCTAAGAATGGATGGGAATGTAGTAAAACGCCAAAAGGAAATAACCCAGGAAAACCCATCAAAATTCCTAATTGCCAGAAACAGCAAAAGCACCAGCTCTATATCTATCTGCCTTTGAAGTTAGAGTAACGCATGCCCTATGAAGCTGACACAAACACACATACAAACACCCTAAACACTCACCTCTCTATCGTTTCTTTCTTCGATGGCTCACCTTTTCAAGCTACCAACATGGATTCTCTTAGCCAGTGCAAAACCCATCACTCCTCTCAAGAGATAGTACTAGATTCTATTTTCACACTTTCTTTTCCCCCTTTCATCATCTATATATCATACATGAGAGAGAGATTAAAAAAATAATTATTATATATTTCTCCCTATAGTGTATAAGCAGATTATATATTGATGATGATGTGTTTATTTTGCATGGGAATATATAACAAATCATGAATCGTGATCATGATCCTTTTGGGTCATTATTTTTTATTTATTTCGAGTATTAGTAAGACCCCACTCCCACTCTTGCTGTCATCATTGCAGCTGAGATGGTGGTGGGGGATGGTATTTCTTTTTAACTTTGAACTTACCTTTTTTTGGGTAGGGTTGAAGGAATGTCTCTTTGCATGAGCTTGTGAATTTTCTCTTTTTTCATCAATCTTCGTGCCCTCCACTTGTCTTGGGACTATGGATTGTTGTTCACTTTGTGTGTGTGTGTGTGTGTGTATTTGAATGGAATGGAAGGAACTTTCAAGCTGAAGCTTTGGTTCTCTCTTGCTAATTAGTGATTAACGTTTTCCCATGTCAGTTTCGCTCTTGTCATTGTTAATAGACAGCTCTAAAACATTACTTGTGGTGATTTGCAATAAAGTTGGAGAAGGTGTAGGCATTACAAACAAAATGTAGAGCTTTTATCCATGCCCTGAAGAACTATTTCCTTTCTTTTTCAGAAAAAAAAGGAAGAAGTAATATTATATGCTTGCTCACACACGAAAGAAAAATAAGAAATTTTTTTTTATAAATGAAATTTATCAAAAAGAACATATGATAAATTTGAAGAAGACAAATATGAAATATCCAAATTGATCCCATGTTGTTTTCGTGCTTGGATTTTATAATTAGATAATTACATGAATCATATCAATAACCTAATATATTTTATTTTATAAAAAAACTAATAATATTTTCCTTCAATTTTCCACATTTTGGAGCTTTTTATACGAGCTTTGTGCAGATTGATGGCTATGAATGATAAATGACTTCATTGAAGTTTCATAGACTCATCCTAGCCCAGCCAACTCTGCTTCCTTCAAACAGTGGATTGGGCCTGGTAATAATTATCCAGGCCTGGCATGTCAAGAACTCACTTCCATGTTTTGTTTTATTCCAGCACACTGAATCCGCTGTCTAGGAACCATCCCCATTTCTCTGGATCCTCACACAAGGAGCTTCTGAATTGGTTGCCGAAAAGAGAAATTATTTGGTTCTCTTTACGTATTGTTCTGCCATACATATAAAAGTGATTCATCATAATTAGTTTATTTCCAGGAACATTTTTTTAAACAATATATATATATATAGGAGTTGCTAATGTCTTTTTATCATTAATAAAGATTTTCACTTTAAACTAAAAAGTGTATACGTGTATTCAATAAAATAAATTAAAAATCATATATATTATTAAATAATAATAAATTAGCTGATTTTGATCAAAGATTTAGTCGAGAGATTGCGATAAAAATACAATTTTTTAGAAATAAAAATAGAGACTAAATATTTGTTTCAATTTGAAATTGAATCCCTAAAGTTTTAATTGATTTAAATCAATAAAATTGAATTTTATTTTATCAATTAGAGTATTAATACAATATTAAAACTTATTCTTAACATCACGAGAGTCTCATATAAAGCCAACCAAAATAAAATATCAAATTCAATCCCAAGTTAACTTATTGTGAAATGATTAAAATGAGAATAAAAAGAGTCAAGTGATAAAAAATAGAAAAGAAAAAGAAAACATTGTGAATAACTATTGCAATCTATAATGAATTGTGTCTTTCTTTTATGTTGTATTTTTATACCTTTTGTAACATTTCTTTTATCTCGCATTGCCTTGCATATTCAAGATTCTAAACATCGTTTCATGATTTATCGAGGGTCAATTTTGAAAAACTGAACCACAATTGTTAAATTGAAAGCAAAAGAACCTAATAAAAAAAAAGGACACGGATGAAAAACAAAGTTAAAGGACCCAATAAAAAAAAACACTTGAGAAGGTTTACTATTCATACGAGTAGTGTTTCCACCCCAAGTTTTTTAATATACTAGACCATTGACCCATGCAACGCCGTTGGTTAGATTAATTTTTTCTTGAATTGTGTCTTTCTTTTATGTTGTATTTTTATACTTTTTGTAATATTTCTTTTATTTCGCATTGCCTCTCATATTCAAGATTCTAAACATCATTTTATGATTTATCGAGGGTCAATTTTGAAAAACTGAACCAAGAACCCAATAAAAAAAAAAGGACACGGATGAAAAACTAAGTTAAAGGACCCAATAAAAAAAAAACACTTGAGAAGGTTTACTATTCATACGAGTAGTGTTTCCACCCCAAGTTTTTTAATATACTAGACCATTGACCCATGCAACGCCGTTGGTTAGATTAATTTTTTCTTGAATGCAAAAAAAAAAAAATATATTTACGCATTACTAACATGTTTTCTAAGAAAACAATTAATCATGAATTCAAAATCTGATGCATATTTGATGATGTCTTTTGAAATACTGAAGTGATGACATGTTGGACGATATTTTACCTTTTAAAATATTGACATGCCATTATAATGGATCGACCTAAGTCAACCCGGTTTAACTGGCCAAACTCATGACCCTAGTCATGAGATCGGGATAATCTCATAAAAAGTAAATCGAAATAAACTATAAACCTCAATTCTCAATCAAACTAATGTTGAAGGATAAAATTGGTAAAAAAAATATTCAATTAAAAAAAGAAAAAAGACTCGAGTGAACTAGGTTAACCTGTCAAACCCGCAATTCTGGTCATGCACCTAATGGAATTTAATATTTTTTAATGAGATTTTTTTTTCATTTAATTATACGACAATCATGCATATAAGACTTTTTTTTTTATCAAATAACAATTTGGTTTTTTTTTTAAAAAAAAACATGATAGATGCATAAGATTGAAATAAAAAAAATAGGTTTAAATTAGAAAAAATAAAAACAAATCATTTTTTAAAGTTAAATAAGAAAAAAGTCCTTTAAATAATGATGAAATGTTTTTTTTTTTAAGTTCAAGGAACTAAAAATGCATTAAATAACAAAAAGAAAAAGAAAAAACAAGCAAGGCGCGGAAGCCTTCTAGCCTAGGCCTAATGCACATGTGCCTCATTAAAAAAAGCTCATGCATGTGGGTCTTCTAGCCCAGGTATACATGTTTTGTTTTTAATTCTCTTTTTCTTTAGTAAATGAGGTGGACGACGCATCGTTTGCAACCCATATTTTGGGGATTGGAGGGGTGCTAAAAAGTCAGGCCAAGAGTGTTTTACATCCAAAAAAACATTTTCAACTATTCTTTGACGTAAAAGCACCTAAAAAAGATTTCAAAAACCTAAGTAATCTTGTTTATACCTTCAAATAACTCAAATATCAATCCAAAATAAAAAAATCAATAAAATAACTTTCCAAGATCAGATCTATTTTTTCAAAAAATTTTAAGATAAAAAAACACTTTAATGAAACTTCTTTTATCTAATGGAACTCGTTGATTTTAGGATCAATTTTTTAGTAGTTAGAGTCAGTATCAGCCGAGATTTTTTCTCTTTAGCATAAAAATCTGATAATTTTTTCCCTCACATTTCAAATCACGGATCCGAAAATAAGAAAAAAAATTTTTTGCATTGAAATTGAATTTTAAAAAACGATAAATACCGAAATTTTTGAAAGAAGCCACCTTGTTTCTCCACCCTTTTCACACTGATTTTCTTTCTTTCAATCTTGTTTTTTTTTTAATAAATTAGAAGCAATTGACCTCGATATAGCATAGCATAGTTAATTTTTTTTTAATATTATAATAATAACAAATAGGAAGTCTCACTTTCATGGGATAACTCACCATCTCAGTGATGGGTTTGTTTTCCTAGCGTAGTGCAGGGATGCTCAATTTTTTGTTTAATGGATTTGAAATCAAGTTTTTGTACCCTGCAGGCCAGCCTATCCACTAATGAATACGATTCAAGCGTGTAGTCTAGGCCCATTGTAGGAGCTCCTTCTTGGGCCACTAGCCCACAAAGCAAACCAAACTTTCTATACTTCCAAAGCCTAAATCATGCATGGGCAACAATGACTTTTAAGCTTAGTCATGAAGTGGATTCCAATCTCGTTTCTGTTTGACAATTGGGGTTTTTGGGCCTGGTATCATTAGATGGGCCTCGTTTCTTAGGCAAATTTGTTTGTCCCCATTTGGTGAAGGCAGGTGGTGCTGGTATATTAAAACAAAAGTTAAAAGAGAGATATTTAATGTGCATACCTTTATATTTTATTGACCCGAATTTTTTTTTTTTTCTTGAATTGATTTTTTTTCAATTTTATTTTTTAATTTTGAATTAGTTAGTAATTAAGTTTTATAATTTTTTTTTTATGTGTGGTGATCCCGGTCTCATAACCTGAGTCGTAGGGATAAAATTTTAACCTGGATTGAAATCAGTCTTTTTTTTAATCTTTTTTTAAACTGATATTCTTTTTTTAATTTCATTCTTCAACAGTGAGTTTATTGAAGATGGAGCTTCTTAATTTTATTTTTTAATATTAGATTGTTGATAATTGAGTTTTATAATTTTATCATTTCGGTCTCATTTTATCCTTTTTCTTCTTTTTTTTTAATTATTTTTTAATCAATTTTCTTTTTATTCCAGCTTTCAACATTAGTTTTATTAAAGATTGAGTTTCTTTTCTTTCTCGATTTTGTTTTTATGAGGATGGCCTGACATTACTACCCAGTTCACGAGTTTGTCGTGCAAACTCGGATTAATGAATTGGAGTTTTTTTTTGTTTTTTTTTATTTTTTTTATTTAATCATTTAATATTAAATTATTTTAGAATTTAGCATCATAATGTTTTTTTCCTTTTGGCAAGCATTTTTTTTTCTACTGATTATTGTTATCACCTTTTCTGTCTACATTAAATACATTTATTGTTGTTGCTTTTGGTTATGATATAGTTTAATTAAATTATCTTATTAGATTCAGTAATGTCTATAACTCAGGCTCAATGATTTTTGTTTTTGCTTTAAAACACATTAGTTATGCTTGAATATTATATTTTTTAGTTTATAGAAAAAACCAACTCGGCTTGCATTCACCAGTCTAGTTATTGTATTGCAAGTACACCAGTCTTTAACCCATATGAATTTTAATTATTTTCATTTGAGTATATCAATTTTTTTTTTCAAAACTATCAGTCAAGTATTTTGGCTTTTTTATGTAATAATGTATTGCCCCATATTACTAAATTACGATTTTGCTGTTTTTATTCTCGAAGAGAATCTTCTCTGCTAAATTATTTTTCGCTTTTTCTACTTTTTAGATATAAAAACAATTTTTTTTTGGATATTTGCTATATAAAAAGTAGAAAAGGGAAAACAAAGTTGGGAGGGAAAGTTTCTATTATTAAAAATGAAAGGAGAAAATCATAATTTAATTTGTAGTTTGGGGAGAAAGATATGACAGAAGTTGGGATAAAAACACTTGATTGATAGTTTTGAAAAAGTGAAAAGAATTAAAATCCATGATGAATAAAAGAGTTGACGTGCCTGTAATGCAATTATACCACAGATTATTTATTTATCAAGACTTCAATGGGGGTTGGGTAGGAGAGTGAAAATGTGAAACAGAAATGGCCTTATATACATAATACATAGCTGCAGCAATTGTCCTCTGTTTTGTTTCCAAGGAAACCAACATGGGCAGATTCAAAGCTAATAAAAAGCAAAATAAAATTATTTTTTTAACCTAGTGATGGAGGCTGATTGCATATATAAAAAGAGAGATTTCTTTAACGAAGAAGATCAGGTTGATGCTGAGAGGAGATGAAAAATTCTAAATCCTTGATAGACATAATGATAATATTTATAAAATGGATTTATTAGGTGAGTATAGTGTTAGTGTTGCTTTTAATGTTTTTTATCTCTCTTTGTTTGATGTGGGTGATGGTTCAAGGTCGAATTTTTTTGAGAGAGAGAAGATGATGCGATCCAAACGTATATCAAAAGATCAATTAAAAGTTTCAGTTGGGCCAATTATAAGATCAAAGAAAAAGAAGCTTAAAGATGCATTCAATAGATTTATTCGGAGTATTTGAGCTAATATGAATTTTAAGAAGGCTACAATTTCAACAAGTGATAATCAAACCTTAGTGAATCTAATATATGTGTAAAGAGGCCTGATCTATCTACAACATGAGCCTAATTATTTTATAATGGTGGGCTAATTGATTTTGACACCAGAAGCGTTTTGGAGCTAATTTTTTCTAATGTGCAATCTTAATTTAGCAAGCATAATTTTTATTCGACCATTGAATCGGGATGATATGTTACCAAAATTTCTCAAAGGTCTTGTTCCATATTGGATTAAAATTTCAGGGCAATCGGACATCGAAAAGGCTTTATGATAAGATCCAGAAGTTACTATGTAAGAATTGTATTAGTTTCTTATTGATTTAAACTTCTTTTTCCTATTTTATTTAAATTCTTTTATTATTTCTCCAACATTATTTAAAATATTTTTTTACCTATTATAAATAGAATTATTTAGCTTGTGTTTTGGTTTTGTTTTAGGATAAACTTTGATTTCAACAATTATTATATTGTGTGAGAGGTTTTGTTCATACATTTTGGTTCTTCATTGAAGTACTTTGATTTATTGAAGAATTAACCGAGTATTGTCGTGTCTTTTATAATTCTTGTTCATGTTTTTTTTGTAGGTGTTAGGTGGGGGTTTGATTGTTTATAGTCTTGATGCCTCGATATAAGTTATCGTTATGTTAAGCTCAATCATAAGCTTGAATTTAGCTTTCTTAAAAATGATCGATTTAACTATGATTTCTGATATTAAAGAGATTGACATCAATGTTACTCAACTCGTGAGTCGTAGATATCACATGCAACTCATCAAAGTATTTTTCATGCATTGTTATTTTTCTAATTTTTTTCTGTGCTAAACTAAAAAAAAAAAAGGAGAAAACTTGCTGAGTCCATATATTTAAAGATCAATGTCAGAGTGGGGACTTTTGATGGCTGTTAACAACTGCTCCTTGCTTATTGAGACTTTAATAGGCGATTATACTGTTTTGTTCAGTAACTTAATGTTTATGCAATGGATGATGTTATCTGTGTCTCATTGCTTGGTGTGCTCGGATGCCAACTATTGTCTAGGGTTTTACTTTCATTCATAATTTTAAGCATCAGTAGCTGAAGCATTGTCTGAGTTGTTAAAACTGAGAAGTTCTTGTTACATTCAAAGAAAGCACGGTTGCATTTCCTTTCAAGGCAATTAATTACTTCTCTCCGTTGCTTAGAAATCCCATGATAAAATCTTATTTTCCTTCCTATCATATCATATCAACCTCTCTTTTTTTCCAGGTTTTTGTGTTTGTCTGTCTTGATGGGTGCCTTGGTCTGGTCGGGTAATGGATATCTGATATCCGACTAGATCAAGTTTGGATATCTAAATCCATTCCAGTCGGATTTTGTGTCGGTTATGGATAATAGTTTGGAGATCAAGTTTAAGCATAGACAGTGACCTTAAGGTCAACATCCAAGAAATGCAGCAGATCGACTTGAAGATGAGCCTTTACGATTGTTTAAAAAGAAACTTAATATCGGTTAATATGTAAGCTATTTTGAGATTATCCTGATCATCAAATAAAAGATTAAAAAAGAAAAGAAAATAAAATTTGGACAACTTTCTGTAAGGAAATTAGGCTCCCATGAAGGCCAAAGAGTACAGCTAAGAATGGCACTGCAGGGCCAGTTAAGGGTTGTTTGGTTGTGGTATTAGATGCCCTCTAGCTAGGAGGCTTCGTTGTCTGGGGCCCATCAGGTAGATCTCTGCTAAGAGGCTTTCTGCTCTTAAAGTTTTGTAACCTTATCTTCCTTTTCACGCTAATTTATCCAATATCCAAACGATTAGAAAGACTTTCCTTTTAAGAAAAAACATGCTGAATTTATTCTTCGTCTTCTTCTTATGACTGTAGAGATCATTGACAAAATTGTTCATGTAAAGAAAGATATATATAAATTTATAAATCCTTGTGTAATATTAGAGGTGAGCAAAAAAACCGATTAAATCGAGAAAACCGGAAAAAAATAACAGAAAAAACCGAACCGTGAAAAAAAACCAATTAAAATTTTAAAAAAACTAACCGGTTTGGTTCGTTTTCGATTTTATAAGCCTAAAACTGAAAAAACCGAGCCGAACCGATTTGAACCGGTTTTTGTCCTAAAAAACCGAACCAAACCGAAACCGGTCGGTTTGAATCGGTTTTGGTTTTTTTTTTTAAATTTCAGTTTGGTTATTTTTTTTTAATAAAAATCAAACCGAACAAAAAATAATCACTCCTATATCATATTTATCAATATAATTATGTTGTTATATTTGATCCATTCTATTGTATCATAAATTGCATCATTAAGCATTATCAAAATAGATCACTACTGCACTTGAGGGTCTAGCTGCTGTGGTCAATCGTGTGACTTGTTCCGCCCCCGTCCCGGGTTCGATCCTCTATGTGCACGCCTGTCACCCCCGCAGTGCCTTACCTGCTCCTGGGCTTGCAGGATGTCCAGTGGGCCGTGGGGAATAGTCGTGGTGCGCGTAAGCTGGCCCGGACACCCCACGTAAAAAAAAAAAAAAATAGATCACTACAATTATGAAATCAAATCACACGATTTGCAAGAAATCGTGTATTTGAATATATATATATATATATA
>Ga0307517_10002414_pt1 | contig 29922 bp, 30 predicted proteins | sample 23_EM_MG_FD_194515 | JGI IMG/M metagenome (GOLD analysis project Ga0307517, IMG submission 194515) | Populus trichocarpa ectomycorrhiza microbial communities from riparian zone in the Pacific Northwest, United States - 23_EM | ecosystem: Host-associated > Plants > Roots > Unclassified | place... | reverse complement strand
TATCATCAATCATTTCTTGGGCAAGGACTCGGAGAGAAAGTGGTCTTGAATTTGGCCTTGTTTACTCCGTCCTTCAACTACCACCACGATCAATTTAGTTGTTTCATTGACAGGTGATTCGAAATGGTAACGTTTTGCACTATAGGGATTCCTGTGATTAACCAGATTATCAGGCCCGAAATGAAGAGAAGGCGCAGTCTATGCTGTACAGGTTTCGCGAGGCTCAAGCTGCTGAACTCGGACTAGGAACGCGATCTGACCGTCGGCCTCGTGTGGCAAGTGCCTGCAAAAGCTTGCGCGAGAGTGAAAGATGGAGAGGAGAAATTCTTAGAGAAATTAGTCGGAAGGTATCCAAAATACAAGATTGTACGTCCTAGTAATATTTTGCAGCATTTGGCTAACTTTACTTTCAAAGCCGGTCTTAGTGACTACGAGGTCCGAGATGTCAATGACGAGATCAATAAGCTACTTCGTGAAAAACGGCATTGGGAAAACCAAATTGTGGCGTTGGGAGGTGCGAACTACAGACGCAATGTCGCTATGCTGGACGACGATGGCAAGGAAGTCCCCGGCACAAAAGGCTACAAGTAATTCACACACCCTGACATATTGACGTGGTGTATCGCTAATGTCCAAAAATTTAGGTATTTTGGTCGAGCAAAAGAACTACCAGGAGTTCGTGAACTCTTTCAAAGCCGAAAGGTAGAAGAGGAGGAAGAAAATCAGGTCCATGCTTATTACAAAAAATTCACGAATCAAGGTCCGGCATATTTTGGTGATTTAGACGAGGCAGATGGTAAAATATTAGCATACGAGAAGGACGCAGAGGATGAAGGTATGGCTGAGGTCGCTATTTATTATTATTACTCACGAATCGCGTCAGACTGGAATGAGTCTTGCACTAGCGTACGGGAGGTTCTTGGTCCGAATGCACCAATTCCCGAGATTCCGCGACGAGACGAGCGAGTTCCAACACCCAACACCCAACCTACCGTGACGTCCACTATGAAACGGAAAGCTGATCAAGATGAAGACATGGAAAGTGTACCTAATGTTGAAGAGATTAAAAAGTCGAAAAAATCAACATCAAGTGGTGGTGGTGGTGGTGGAACGCCCGCACCTGCTGATACCACAAGAACAAACGCTCAAGCCGTGGCTCTATATATTCCTTTCCTGGATGTCGAGCACCTGTTACCTCCGAAACTACCATCACATGACGAGATGGAAAACATATTGTTGGCACTGAGGAAGAATGCATTAGTAGAGGAGTACTTTGGAGATTCATAGTACCTCAGCATTTCAGCTGATTTTCTTGTCACTCATTTGCTGACTGCGCCTTGCAGTGAATATTCTTGTACGAAAATGACGAATTCCTGCCCGACGCTGCTGTTGTCCTCTATGCGATACAGAGAAAGGTAAATTTCGCAGAGTCATTTTGGTGTCTTGCATAGGTTATCTGACTCTTCACCAAGCTTCACGCTTGATATTCGCCTCCGTGTTAGAAAATGCGGCGATGTCATACATATCAGGAATGCAACACGTGACTTTTTAATTGATCCGTTGATCAGATGACGCAATCAATTGATGGTTCTAGCACCTAGAAATATAAGTGTTGCCTCGCCACTCATCGACATCCGTCTCAGCAGTCAAGATTCGTGAAGTCAAGTGCTCGTTGACCGTGCCCGATTGTTTCCTTTCTGCTATCATCCATATTTCGCAAAATAAGCTCAGGTAATGGTGTTACCGATGATCGTAGTTATGACCGCTGGGCGTAGCCGGTCCGAACAGGCATTCAAATAGTTGTCCAGGGACTGATTGCGCCACGCACATATCTGTTGTGAAATACCGGGAGTTGTCGTGCCTGAAGATCCAGAGATTTAGTAAGTAGAAATTAATCTGGACTGCTTATACTGGCTTAAGAACGTGTGCCGGTGCAATCCAGACCCAGATTGAACTCGAATTTACAATGCCAATTAACTTCTTACCTCAACTGGAAGCCTACTTCACTCCCCACAAATTTTGAGAAGGAAAATGTTACCCGAGCTTGCCGAGCATGTGAATATTCTACCAACATATAGCGATATTTACCTCGGTTTATTCTCAGAGAACAAACGCATAGAAAGTTCATGGGGTTACAGTGCACATGCATGGGAATGACGCTGGTAATAATAACTACCTGGGCATCTGGTGACCTTTTACCTTACGAACCGTAAGCTTTTATTAAATATTCATCCGAATTGTGTTGTGGCAATTATAAAAAGGAGACTAACCATACATCTGAGAGATCGCCGTGTCTCCGCTCGAAATTTTTCACGAAGGCGCCAAAGTCACAACTCGGTCTCGAGTAAATGATTACATACTTCCGGGATGAGGTGGCAACAAGTTTTCCTATAATCTATAAGTCACTGGGAAGTGTCTCGATACCTCACATCACATTTCGGCCACTGATAATACACTGAGGTCATAAGTGACCTAGCGCTGTTTGTTAAAGTTTTGAGCTCAGTGACTGGCAGTCGATCGAGAATAAAAGCTTCCCTTTTATTATGTGCTGCACAGATCCGATTTAAATGGTAGTCAATGTGACCGTTCTTAATGCTTCTCAGAGTGCTCCGAAGTCCCAGTGGGGAATTAGCCGCGAGTTTCGCGAAACTCGTTCCGCGGGTGTCAAGGGAATGAATTGAGATTGGTATAAAAATTTCCCATGTGGGATCAACAAACCAATTATCTGCCTTTCTGATGGACCAAATCGCACTGACACACGTGAAGCACCTTATCACTGACATTGACCCTGCGCTAGTCTTGAAAGGACAAGGTGGCCCCCGCAACGTGCATGAATTAACGGAAGGAAGGAAGTCTCCAACACTCCACGCGGACATCTGAGCAATTTCACCGTCTCGGAAATAATTGTGTTCTGATCCTGGAATCTAAAACCGCACCCATCAAGGCTTTGTTCTCAGTCGCCGATCCTCTTTGCCTCCGTGGGCGTCGTGATGTCTCTTTATTAAATAAAGGAGCAACTACAATTTTAACAGCACCGAATCCAAAACCCACAATGGTGACAAGTAACCATGCCCTCGTGAGTCTTCATTACAACAACAACTCAATTCACTGGTATGGATGGATTGCTTCAAGCCTGAGATCCCTCTCGATCTCCGAGATTTCAGTTTCTTGGTACAAATCAAGATCCCGTAAGGCTATATCAGCGTCAACTTGTTTTGGGATTCAATTGCCAAGGATGTGTGCGACAACTGTGGCGATCCCAACCAGTTGATCTATCTATGTTTCTCTGGGGTACGTGTAGGTTCTGTCAAAACATATATAAGTGGGTTTATGCATGTGCGTTCAGCCAGTCCCCTGCACCCGTCTTACTGGCACTCATGCGTAGCAAATATATCCAAGAAAGCCTCCCCTTTCTTCCTCCGAGTCCTCTCCCCTTGAAATTCCCGTTGGGCCTTGTCTCGCCAGCTCTGCGACCCTACCTCGAGTTAATCAGACTAGAAAAGGTGAGTCCCGGTCGGCGTAATTCTAGGGAGCTAATAACGAATGGTTCCACAGCCTACAGGAATTGTTTTAATGTTTTGGCCCTTCGGTAAGGATATTCTGGTTCCTATCGCATTTTCGACTCATTAGGATAGCCTGGGGCCACACCATGGGGGCGTTCAGAGTTGGTCTCCCAGTTGAGGCATACGCCATTGCCTTGGTGAAATACTTCTTCGCTGCATTCGTTCTCCGATGCTCGGCCTGCACCGTCAACGACATCTTTGATCGTCACCTGGACGCTGGAGTTGGTAGGCTCAATTTTTGTCATCATTGGAGTTACTAATAATCTTGTCAGAACGGTGCCGTACTCGGCCTTTGCCAAGTGGTCGTATTTCTGTTTTCGCTGCGACAATCTATCTTCATGTTCAATATGCAATTGGTCTCCTCTTCTTCGTCTATGTATTTGACGGCTTGGCGTAAGTGCGTCTCGGGTATCAGTGTCTGCACCATCATCCAACTTCTACCTAGATTATTGGTTGCTCTGTTCCAGCTCTTTCCTGTGTGAGTTTGATTAGGAATCAGCAATCTATACGACTCACCGTCTTATAGTTTCATGGTTTACCCATTGTTCAAGCGGTTCACGTACTGGCCACAAGCATGGCTTGGCCTGGCAATGAATTTCGGCTTCATTACGGCGTGGATCGCAACTACTGGGTTCCCTGATCTCGCAGTTCTATCCGCGGGAACGTTTGGTTGCTGGAGGTAAGCTGCTTCATCTAGCTCGGGTTGGCTACGCTAACAGGTCATTCTGATTCATAGTTGGACTATGCTTTACGGCAAGTAGTTACATACTAATAATCGGTCAAGATTGTATTGTTAATCCACCTATTCAGACACCATCTACGCTTGTCAAGACATTAAAGATGACTTGCAGGTTGGCGTTCGCTCTACCGCAATCCTCTTTGGGACATGGATACGTCCCCTTCTTATCAGTTGTGGTTTAACTTTTGTTTCCATGTTTTTCCTTGCTGGCTATTTCAACGGCCAATGTTCAGCTTTCTTTGTCGTGTCGGTTGGTGGGACTCTCGCCCATTTAATGTGGCAATTCTGTACGGTAAATCTGGATGTTCCGAAGAGCTGCTGGCGTGAGTCTCTTGGTATATTTGCTTTGAATCTAGTTATTAACTCTTTGAACAGAAAATTTCAAACGAAATGGACAGCTTGGGTGGATTGTATGGGGCGGTTTGATGATCGGCTATCTGTGTCATTAAAACCCGTAATAGTCTACTTTCTCATATTCCTGTATGACTTCTGGGTACACACCTTGAGCAAAAAGTTTTGGGACTTGAAGGAAAATAAAATGGACACTGTGAGAATTGAACTCACGACCTCACGCAATCATTAAACAATGCGAAGCGTGCGCGCTACCAACTGTGCCAAGTGCCCTCATTAAAAATTGTGAATCGATTCGTATATGGAATGCAATTTCTAAGTAGATAGAGGCTCCCAAATCCGGGCGAAATCATTCACGCGAGGCCTAAATTGGGCCTAAATCGGACAGCCGTCGAACCGTGCGAAGCACTTGTTAAATTGTTGTTAACTACAAAACATCATACAGTCGAAACTCCCATAATCTCTGATAACCCATAAATCAGAGGGTCGGTTATGGGTTATAAGAGCTTAAATTGAGTGAAATTTTGGATTTGGTTGAAATTTGTGGATCCCTGAAGAAATCCGGGTATCAGAAATTATCACCACCAGGGATGGGTTAAGAGAGTTCCGACTGTAATGGTTTTTGACGGCGCTAGAACCAACATGAAGCGGACACTTTGCGGACACAAATACTAGGAAGTCAATAATTAAATGTGCTTTGTCCTGTCAAACACTTTGGTCTCCGCCTGAAGCTGGTGATGGTTAAACGCATCCTCAGGCTATAGGGAAAGACGTTCAAGTTCATGAGCATGCGCAGGGATGAATACAAGGCAATCCAGCGAGCAACTCGAGTTCTTCATCAATTACGGCCACCCTAGGCCTTCTGCCACCAGTGGCTGTGTGACAGTGATGAACAAGGTTTGCTCGCCTTTTCTATTGTCTCCCAAAGTATATATTTTTTCAGTTCAGGTTCTAATATCTATGTATTACGTATCGGAAGGACAAAATTTCCAAATCTGGTAGAAATCCCCTTCGCTAGACTTAGGTCGTATAAACCTCTGGAATGTAGGGACTCCTGGATTCCTTGAAAGAAATCTCATTTGGATTCCCTACGATTTAGATATATCATACTGTAAGTATGTAAGACTCCGTGAGTTTGTACTAACATGAATTGAGACAAGTTATTGAGAATTCTACAACCCTCTGAAGCAAATTACCAAGGGTAATCGACGAGGACGGGGTGCTGTCATTAATGTCATTACTATTAATTAGTTCAAATTTCAATGTTCTTAGTATTAAAATCATGTGATCGTGTCGCGTTTGTTGACATCCAAAAATAGTTGTCAACCATCTTATACCTCCAAAGCACTCATGGATACTTCAGGTTTCTGCCAAGTTGGTCGACATGGCACCCTCAGCCTCCTGAAGCGCCAGAATGTTTCCATTGGTGATGCAGGGGATAGCATTTTGACATCATTCGGGATCGACGACGACGAATTGACATTTGGGAGCTCAACTACGTGTAGTGTAAGGCTGTATTACTCAGATGTGGACAGTTTGCATTGCAAGATTGTGTTCGATCAATTCAAGGTGAACGCGTTTCTTGGGGGCTAGTTTCCGTGTCTGACTCAATCGTTCTAGGCGTTTCTTGCAATCCTTGGCTCATCAGGAGTATTCGTGGATGGGTGTCAAGTATTTCCACATACATCAGGGGAAACATCGGGTTCAATGCGACAAACACTTGTTCCATTGAACAATAACTCCATCTTCGAAATTCACGGAAAGCGTTTCAGGTTTAATTACCCCCCCAAGGAACTACGTAAAGCTTTGTACTCTACGCCAGCCCGTAAGCATGTTCTTTACCCCTCAAGCGACATATCTCCAAACTGGTACTTTATTAGGGCCACCGCAACGCGCACTACGTCTGTCCATGATACATTCCGCTCAAGTATTTTCGCCGAGGCCATCAAATGACCCACGAGAAAACCTCCGAATTCTGCAGAGTCCTATGAAAAAGCCTTCGAGTCCAATCAAAAACTCTTCGCCTCTGAAGTCTGCTATTCTCCCGGGTATCGAAGAGGAAGAAATTGTTCTCGTACAGACCGACCACCCACGTGTGGTCGAAGAAGAAAAAGACCTTGTCATTTTAGAAGACGTCCCTGTCCAACTCCTATCGCCCACCAAGATTACCCTTCAACAATTTCCCGTGATTCAAGCCCAGAATCAACCTCCTTGCACTCCTCGTCGGAGGTCTCTTGGAGGAACGGCACTCCATAGGGCAGTCTTGATCCGCAGCGCTCAGCGAGCAGTTATGAAAGCCGAGAAAGAAAGGGAGGATGTGCAGGAAGAATTAGAAGTCATCGGAAGTGTTGTAGGAAGTGAGGATGATGAAAGAGCGATGGACATAGCAATCTCCGATGAGGATGAAGAGACAGACGAAGAGGACGAAGACGGTGAGACGGAGGGACAAACTCAGAAGTCTCTTTGGAGGAAGAGTCTAGAGCATATTATTCCCTGGTCGTTGAGCGGCTCCGAAGCCGAGGCAGAGGTCTGCGTTTTTCTCTCCTTCTTGAACGATGGTTCTAACTTCTGTTTTAGGGCCTTCAAGGATTTGAAGCCGACGAAGCAACGACCGACGAGCAGGAGGAAGAGCCATTGGGCCCGTTGACGCCAGTCAAGTCTTCCCGTAGAGTTCTGGGAACCTTCATGACACCCCAACCTCGACAACAAACTCGGTCCTTTGACTTCAAAAAAGATGCACAAGACGCAGGACCTGCGCCTCACGCTGGAAGATTCTCTCTCGGAGGTCAAGCCAGGAGAATCATCGTTGAGCAACCTTGGAAAATTCATGATCTTGTTCTCCCTCCAACTACACCTACGATAAGTGGTTCGGACTCGCTTATGCCGATCGACCCACCATCTCAAAGCATTCCTGGTTCCGAGGGTCCTTCTGTTGCTCCGCCTTGGAGAACCTCATCCAGGGCTAGCACGCCAATGAACGAGGATTCGATACCAGCAATATCGGACGAGGAAAGGAAGGCCATTCAAGAACGGAGGAAGAGTGCAGTGAGAGAATTCAGCTCCACCCCGTTGTGGGCAGGCGGTGCGCCTGGAATGAGTCCTGCGAAAGGCGGTTTGGGTATGCTCTCCCCCAACAAACCAATTGGCTCGGCTTCCCCTTCTAAGAAGTTTACCTTTGGTTCGCCAACAAAGGCACGGCCTTCCAATCGCATTGGTGCACAAAGGGATGTCAGTCAGTCCAAAGATGATGGAGATCTTGACACGAGTGGACTTTTGGACAAAATAAAAGAAACAGTGAACGACATGAAGAGGAGACGGAGCGTAATATTGGGTGGGAGCGATGTTATGGGAATAGCTCTGCCACCGACACCGATTTCCGAGTTAGAGGACTTGCCTACGCATGACACCAATCCTAGTGATATATCAGAGGAATCATCTATGAGGAAGGTCGATTTTACGAAGATTGGTACTCCTTCCAAGGCCTCTAAGCATACGCCCAAGACGTTCCCCCAGAAAAATTCTGGCGACAATGATGAGCATACAGAACCTGCCCATCAAGAGAAGCCGTTCAGTCTTCTTCGCCCAGGGGCTCTTGAAGGAAGAAGGCAATCTGTTGTTTCGACTCCACTTCGAAAAGAACATCTTGTCACCGTCGTGCCTGTGCCCCTGATCATCGTTGAACAGATGGCCATAGATACACCGGAGGAACTGCCCAAGGAAACCGTCGTCCGTGGTCGTACCCGTGTAATGCGAGCGGGTAATAATATATCGGAAGGTTCCCCAGATGTCAGAATGGAAGATAATGCTAGCGACACGAAGGTACGTTTTGATAGCTTGAACTAGCCATGGGGCTGCTGCTAACTTCTATACTGTCGAAGGTTACGAAGACTGATACTTCCAAGCCATTGGGTGCGAGATTGCCAAGGTCCAAAACTGCTCAACCACAGATGCTATCAGATGCTGCGTCTGATATGTTTACCGACGATGTATCTCAGCGGGCATCCCGCTCTACGGCGAGAGGAAAAATTACAACAGCGGACATTGCACCGAAGCATATATCGGAGGACCCCGATATTGTTGAGAAACCTGCTACCAGGAAGGTGGTCCGCAAGGCTCATACCATTGACAAGGGTGAAGGTGGAGTTAAACCCGTTCAAGATGCCCCAAAGAGAGGCCGACCTCGGAAGAACCCCGCTCCCACTGAAAAATCACAGAGTGATACCCGCCTGGCAGGGAGGTCGACCAGTAAGGTGCAAAATAGAAAGACACCTACAAACACAAGGGAAACGGACTCGGAGGATGACCCATTGGATTCCTACGATATCGAAGGAGTACCTGCCCCCATTTCGGCTGAAGAAGGATATGTCCCGGCTCTGGATTCCCCTGATGCCCAGAGTAAAACCAAGACACCTGTTACCAGGGGCAAAGCGACACGTAGTAAACAAGAGGATCCGAGAGAGGATTCCGCATTACCAATTGCAGCAACTCGCGTTAAACGCAGGACAAAGGCGAACACGGATTCCCAAATGCCGGATGCTACACCAGCTGTCAAAACAGGCACAGGGAAAACACGCGGAAGACCCAAGACTCCAGCAACCGCACCTGCAAATACTGGGACATCTGTTGCTGAGGAAAAGGAGAACACCATTGGGTCGCGTTCGAAGTTGAAGTCGACAGAAAAAGTGGCCAACAATGATGCAGAGGAATTGCCAGTGAAGTTAAGAGTTTCAAGATCTCGTGCCACTGCTAGCGTTAGAAATGCTGCGAAAGCTGCCGAACAAGACGAGGAGCAACACCCATCCAGACAAAGAGCGACCAGAGTCATGAGGACGAGAACGAAGACGAGCTGAATCATGTCTCCGTGAACGACTTTGCATCTCATTGACGGACCAGTAGCGTGTTTATACCCCTCGCTCATGACTTACATGATTTTTTTCTACCTTTAAAATTTATGCAAGACTTGTTAGCAGACAGTTGACAAATTGCTTGCTATGACAATTGTACAATATTCGGAATCCAAAAGTGATTTATGTCTACGTGAAAATATCCATCATTGCTCCTGCGCTTCCCTTGGGTGGCTTTACAACGAGATCGGATTGTTGTCTATTATGCCACCATTGTTAGGATTGTTCATTGAGTTTTCAACACATTTGAACTCACAGTTTCAGTCGAAGCAAGAGCTTCCTATTCGTGGTTTGAATATCCTGCCCAACTTTGATGGTCTGCGCGAATAGCTCAGCACGATAATCAGTCTTCTTTGCAAACAAAATCTATAACAAATGGAGGTCAGCCGAAAAGTTTCTCAAAACCGGGAGCAGTTCCGTACTTTGTTCTGACTATCCACACGTCCTTGAATGCCGCCAGATTGAATGAGGTTGACGACATGTTGTTCGACTTCATCCAGGGACCACCCGAAAGCATTGCCCATACGCTCAAGTTTGATTGTGGCGAATGGTTGGAAGTAGAGAATTACTGCACGGTTTCGTATGGCATTCATCAATTCATTGACATGGCGTAAGAGGTGGACATCCAAATAATGTCTCGACTAGCGTCGTGTGAGTACGTGAAAGCAGTAAGCTTGAGGGACATTACCGAATATCGGTCAAGGATTTCTAATACTTTCTTGAAATTGCTGCTCATGTATGATTCGATGAGTTCACGAATGTAAGGTTCTTGTTCAATGAAAGCAGCAAACACGGAATTTTCTAGGATTTTTGCTTTGGTAGTCGACCGCGAGAATTTTGCCAGGGCACATAATGTTCCGTATACTGCGATATCTCCCGGAGCAATTATCTTGTGCTAGTCAGTGAGTTCGAAGATTTGGAAAGCATTCCTGACGTACCTTTCCAACCCAATCGGCTAGCTCCTTCACATTGCCAATCTTCAAAAAGGTATCTGCGGCTTTTTCGTAGAATCCGTGACCAAGATAAGACAATGCCTCAGCTAGATCAAGCTTTGACTGTATGTTTTCCCTTTCTGTTGATCTTTTCTTGGCTATTGAAGACGAGGAGGCCTGTGCCCCTGTAGAATTCGAAGCAGTATTGTTGGCAGCAGCAGCAGCAGAGGCATCCAGAGCTGCAATTGCCTTGTAGACGTATGTCATTATATTCACGTAATTTCGTTGTTCGATAAGCAACTAGACGAAATCAAACAATTGCACAAGGGTCATCAGTTGGAGAAACAAACCTCCAGGATCGACATACACATCTCTAAGACGTGCTGGCTTGTCGTACAAAACTCGCGCGATTTGGTGTAATGCTTTAATGCTGCGCCATAATCACCGGTTGTTCGATAAAACTCGGCCAAGTCGCGATGTGCCATCTACCCCCGTTATAAGCAGGGCCTTTACAAGCGAATAGACCTGAGGAAACTCACACGTATGCTTTCTTTTATCATGTTGTTGCTATAGGTCTTCAACTCCACTTCCAACTTGACACGATCTGCCTGATTCTTCGTTAAGACGTCGTCTGCCCATTTGGTGTCCAACTCTGCTAGATCCATTGGATTGGGCAGGGACATGTCCGTGCATGACGCCACCTTGTCATACGCTTGCAACAGGGTTTGATACAAGGAAGGATCTCGCGATTGGTGGATATATTGGACGCATAGCTGGAATGCCTCTGGTGCCAAAGATGGGCATGAGAACACGATGTGAGTGAGTCTGTCGACGACGGTATGACCTGCTCTGGAACTCAGCCGGGCACATGTGGGTTCAGTCGTTGTAGATACTCACCAGAGTAGTTTGAGATATAACTCTCGAGATCGAAGGGGTGGTCATCATCGACAGGAACGAGAAACCTGTGTCGCACAGAGCTGCCTGCTTCTAAATTTTCCTCGACGTGGTCGATATCCATCTAATTACAATTCGAACCGCGTTGAAATGTTCTGAGTCTCGTCGAATCGGGAGTCTCGTTTCGCAAGAGGTCATGTGCCCGCCGTTCTCATGTGGCTCAAATTAAAAACTTTGTCTCTTCAACCTTCTGTTATAATTTGAAGACTTATTACATGATAGATGTGATGAAGATGATCCAATGCTTCGACACCGTAATGAGACCTTACTCGAATCTTTTCCATGCATGTTTTTCATACTCGACGAGTCGATGTCTCCGCCGTTTCGGTCTAGAAGTTTGAGTTTACAAATGACACTAACAGAGCACGATAAACACCTACAGAAGGCGCACCCGAGGCTCAACCAGAGCTCTCTGCTGTAAGCTTTGGAACCGGTCACGGAAAAGATTTCCCTCGGTCTATCGTTTGTTAAGTACAAGAAAACCCAAAAGGATGCATACCCTGACCTTCAAACACCTCAAACTTTCACTAAGATCTTCGCCCAGTTGCACTTCGATGTCAGGTTCCGGGACTTTGTGTCTACCGATCTTCATCCCAACGAGGCCTTGCTTTTCAAGCTTTTCGGCAGTAGCACGACGTCTCTGCCCCCTAAACTGTTCTCTTTCGATCATCAACATCGCGGCTGCCCGTCTGATGTTTTTGGCATCGTTCACAGAGCCAATAAGCCGTCTGTTTTGAATTCGTTTGGCGAGAGCCTTTTTCTGAGGGTGATAAAATAAGACATTATGTACAAAGAAAGGGCGAAGGCACTTGCCTCCGCTAAGAGCCGCGCTTCCTTATTCCGTTGAGCCTTTGTCTTTCGTCTGGGAGGAGGCCTTATTTCTGAAATAAAACCTACAGGAACGTCTTCCATTTCGTCTTGATCACCGATTTCTTGAACGGTCATTCCAGGCGGTAAGCAGATGTTAGGACTGTCTGTGACTCTGCAAGATTCCATTCTAGTCTTCACTTCCGCCAGCTTTTCAGCTTTAGTCAAGCGTTTTTGTTCCACGGAGGCAGCTTTGAGTAAAAGTTCGTGATGTGCGTCTGCGGGGGGGTTATACGATGTCCCTTGGTGAGGTTCCATAACTGCCGGTACTTTAATAGAGTCTCGCGGATTCGCCCTGACTGGAGCCTGGTAAGGCAATCCATGCTTCAAAATTTCTCGAGGAGGACCCGGCGCCCAAGGGTCGTAAGATCCACTTTCCCTGACGGCTTCGCTGAGTCCGTCCATGGCTCTGTTTAACGGGCCATTTCGTGACCGCTTGGCGATGCGCAGCAACCTTTCCTTTTCCTCATGACCGAGGATTGGTTTTCTCTTTTTCGATGTCAAAATACGTGACACGACAGCAGGAACAGCAGATCTCTGGGCCAAAATTTTTGCAGAGGTTAATTGGGCATTTGAATGCCTGGGAAGACACTTTCGAACTTCAAAAACGTTGCTTTAAGTGTGTGCCGAACGACTAGATTGGACGTACTGTTATCGTCTCCCTTCAAATCTACTTGGAATAAATCAACATCCTGGATTTTTTGTAGAGCAGTCCTGAAACGAGGAGAGTGAGTTATGTGAACGGACAGACATCGCGAAGACAGACCCCGTCGCCCGCTCTTCGGAACGAATGTTCTCTAAGCCTTTCTCGACATCCTCGATGTCTACGTTTTTTCGCCATGCCCGTTTGCCCTTTCGACTAGATTGCTTATGTTGCGATGGAGCCCCAAGAACGGAGCGAACGGAGCTCTTTTGTGTCTTCAACATGATAAACTTGATGGAAGTTGGACGGAGAAAAATCGAAGGCTCAAGGTACTTAGGTGACAGGTCTATATATGTCTGAATTTCATTTGTAAGTACTGGGCGCTTAGCGCAGTGGTAGCGCGTATGCTTTGCATGTTCATGTGACTGAATGCATAAGGCCGCTGGTTCGAATCCTGCAGTGTCCATCATTTCTTTTTGTTACACGATTCAAGATACTCGTATCCGCATGTTGCATGAGTCGGGATTAGGAAGGTTTTATTGTTCCCCTACTTGAAAATCTTGAAGAGAAAAAATCGGGGAATTTGTACAGAAGCCTTGCCGAGCCCCGTCCCGGAGAAAAATAGAAGGATGTTCAATTGATAAGTGCCGGTTGTAGACTGGTCGAAGCAGTGACTTAATTTTGAAAACAGATGTTGACTGAAAATACAGACCGCTAACAACGAGAACGAGATGAAGTGGAGATGGGCAGGAGGGGAGAGGAAATTGAGTATAGTACGAAGTGGGCTTTGATTTGGAAGCAGATTTCTCCATTTACAGTTTCCCTGATGTGTTATCGTCGCCGATACACTTTCATGCGTATTAAACCGCAGTATTCTCGACTACATGTTGGTTGTTGATCTTCTGAGTGTCGTAGGAGTTGATGTCGTCCTGAATCCATTCCACCCAACCGGGCGTGTTCAGACCTGAAAGGTACCATCTGTAGGAATTGAGCAACGTGTGGGTGGTACTAGGTCAGAATCCGACAGTGTGGGATCACGAGAGGTTTGTTCATGGGAGGGATTGGGTTAAATGCCGGTGCAAGGCTTGATGTTGGTGCAAAGAATGTGAATTAGTAGACTCGGACCTGTACTGCATATAGAACCAACGCGATTCATGGAGAAAGTACCTTAGGACATTCATGACCTATCAAAGTTACTCATCAAGCAAGTTGGGCAACCTGGAGACTAAGATAGAAAGGTACCGGGTTGTGAACTACGTCCTCCACGAACTAGGATTGCTCAGCTCGAGGCAGAACTCGCTTAATATTTATGATAAAAGGAAGCATACTATCATCAGTCTTTGCTGTGTCGAAAGTAGTAAGTACCAGCGTGCTGTTGCTACAATTTCCGGTGTGATTATCTGTACAACTCATGGTCCGAGTCGGGTCTGCCTTGGTTCCATCTTCAATTTCAACTTGAACTTCATACTGGAATAATTGATTAAATTTTTCAAGTACGCAACCAAGCAGTTTTGGCAATCTTCTTTAGTCGTTTCTGCTCCTTGAATCTCTCCTAAACGATAGACAAGTCAGGATCATATCATAGAACGTGGATGGGCCTGCATACCAAGTCTTTTTTCGTCGGCCGCTTTCTTTTCTTGCCAGAACCTTCACCTTCTTGTTGTGTTGCCAGATCCTCTTCCCATTTGTTAACATCAAAGTAGAATTCGCTCATGCGCTTCATCCGTTCATATTCCGAAAGGTGACCAGGGGTCCGTGATGAGGGAGCTGTGAATCTTCCGGTATGTGCGTTGAACTGCGCTGTAAAGGTGGGTACATCTGCAAATATGGTTTATTAATGATAAGTGACATGGAGCAAAAAGAATTGCCAATACGCACCTCCGGGTATATTCGATGTTCCCTGCAGAGGCCCTCCCAAAGACGGGTCAAGGTGTGCCAGTCCTGGATCTATTCCCTGAGCAACAGCGGCTGCCTGCAGGGCGGCGTAATGAGACGATGCTGAATAAGTCAAACCTGTGCTAGAGGCGTCCTCGTCCGCTTTCCCTGCATCCACGTTCCCTTCATCAGCGGATGGTGTCCGATCATCCGAAACAGAGGATGGATTCTCTTCGGGCTGCAGTGGATTCGTCCAAGTCGTTTCTTTGGTTGCGGTATTGTAGAAGTAGTATGCATTGTATTGAGGGGCCCAGACTGCCTGCCATTGCGAAGAAGGGGTCGCCTCAGGATCTGGAGTGGTGGACATGAAGGTTAAAGAGCGATGAGGTCGATTTCAATCTCCGCCCTCTATCGTCTCGCAGCCATGGCAAGCCCACCGAGCTATCCGCTGCGAAGTGCAATGAAGCATTCGCGGCCGTCGACACCGACAAGCGTCAACGGCGCAGTGGCCAGCTCGCCCAGCTCACCCCACATCCCCCGTGTCCCACTGCCGATATCCACCTCTTCGTCCACTCTCAGTCACGCTCATTCTGCTTCGTCGCTTCAGGAATCTCACAACTTATCGCACCCTCCTTTACCTCATCATGCGGCCACTTCACCTGCATATACTCACAAAGTCTCTTTTGATACGTTCGAAAATCCCGCTGCGAGTATGTTCAGCTTCACACTCCAGGTCAAAGCTGAGGGTTACAAGAGAAGTAGGAATACGAGGGTCTATCTATGTGCAAGCAGCCCAGACGAAAGTGGGAGTGAAGCTCTTGAATGGTGTCTTGAGTCTTTGGTTCAGGACGGGGATGAGTTGATTGTCTTCCGAGGTGTAGACGAAGACATCTTTGGTAAAATGATTTATACCTCTGGTTCCTGAATTATGCTAAGACTTAACTTGCAGAGAAGAACCACAACGTCGTTCGGGAAGAGGCTCGTGAATTTATGCGAACGATCCAAGGGAGAAGTGTCGAGGTTGACTCCCAACGCAAACTTTCCCTGATTCTTGAATATATCCCTGGAAAGATCACCGACTCGATTGATCGTTTAATCGCGTTATATCGCCCTGATTCTGTAGTCGTCGGTACTCGAGGCAGACGATTTGCTGCCAGCCTCGTACAAGGGTTTGGTGTCGGTCTCGTTCACGTTAGTTCTATTGGCAGCATCAGCAAGTAAGTTTTCCACCAACTTTTACCCCTTGAATATTGAATTTCCATTTTCAATTTATAGATATTGTCTCGCACATTCACCCGTGCCCGTTATCGTTGTGAGACCTGAGCGAAAACTGCGTAAGGATGCAGAAAAACGCCGGGCGGATCCAAAAAGAGGAAAACATTTCATATAATTCTCACCGTTCAAGATATTGGGTTGTGAGTTTAAAAAAAGTGTAACATTATGTGTATAGATCCCATTTTAAAGATACTTTGCTGCTTCTATTTTCGATCGTGAAGCTCACTGCGTTTCTCAGGGATGACCGTCCAAAAAAAAACTTGGTTCGGCCGTTTTTTAACGTCCGGTTGTTTCTGTACCGCGCCCAGCTCCCTAAAGCGGGAATCCACAAGCCGCCTGAATCAAGGTGCTGAAGGATTCGTCGATCAGCACAAACACTGCTGTGACCCCGCGAAGACCCTCCGGATTGGGGTTTCCCTGCCAGCACTGATATTTAATCCAGGACCAAACAACCGTCGATGATATAGGCGAACAAAATTAAACGGGAAACAGGATACCATGACATTGGACAAGCCCGTGAATTGGCGATGGTCACTTGTGGTTCACGAGTAATGGGTTCCTCAGTTGAACGAAGAAGGAGGGGCAACATTCAGCAAGGGGATGCACCACATTTGAAGAATTAATTGATCCGTCTTGGATGAAGTAGACCTTTCTTGCTTTGCTTCGCCTGCTGAAATAAAAAAATTATGCTATCCTGACCAATTCCTCGAGTCGACAGTCGGCTTTGTGTGTCATTCTAGCCTACCTGTGTTTCAAGTCCTAGGAATTTCGGTAAGGGAGGTCGTTTGCTCGAGCCAAAAGTGACACTTCAATTCACTGCTGAAACCGGCAATCACCATTGACAATCCGAGAAATTGAGTCAATGAATGTTCTCATTTTTCGGGAGTAAAAGCCACGATACTGATGAGCCAATATGAAATGTCAATGTCAAGTTTGGGTTCGGTCAAGAAGTTTCCCATAGACTCGTTACTAGTGCGTGGAGATCCCGAATCGGGGTCTTAACCCTGTCTGGCTTTCTCAGCACGTAATGAACTTGACTGAACTTCAAGCTTCAGCTCCTGGTCCAGGATATGAAAAGTATAGCTCCCGAATCAGGTTCATCCTCGAACCTTATAAGCGTCTGGTCACGCTCTACCCAGCTTAACTTCATTCTCTCCTCTCAGGCTTCGAGATACGAATTTAACTGTTCTTTGGCACACTACAAGCAGTAAAAGAAATATGATCTGGAGTCACTCTTCCTTCTCTACGGAGGCATCGAATCGGACAAGTGGGATGCGGTCTCATCTGAACACTGGAATGATGAGGTACATAATTATTTTCGTAGGAAAACCCTTGATTTCGCAGAGAAAATACTCCAGTTAGTGCAGATGGCGTACGTCCGTTCCGTGTGATTATTTTTCGATTATTCCTCACTCTTCGTAGGTTTCGCGATGAATTCGTGGATGCGATGCGCAATTGCTTACAGCGTGGGTCTATCAGTGGTTCTGGGACCAATTATTACTTATCTCGATTCCGAAGGTCGTGCCAGTGGGTGCTTATCTTGGTCAACACGCCGACGAAAGCACTTTCCTCGGAAGCGACTGGTACGACACCCGTCGGTTATCGGTTTCACCATCGATAATTTCGTACGACCATCCACCTATTACCAAAGAGGCTCAAAATATACAAAGGAAAGGACCAAGAAAGTTGTCAATTTCTTCGTCTCATGATATAAGTAGTCTAGGTGAGGTGATAAACTCGGGGTTGAGATTGATTGAGAAGCTCACTACTTATTGCTGATTCTTATCCAAGGCCGATGGAATCCCAGACCGTTACAGGTTACAGCATGGAATTTGGGTCTTTGAACAGACATTTACCCAGCTCCTCTAGTTATAATAGTATGATTCGTGTCACTATAAATCCCACTTCCCCGCGAACAGTCCCCATGGTCAGGTTACTTAAGATTCTTTTCTTTACTGCTCTCAGCTCTACATCGGTACTCTCAAAGCAAGCTTGTCGATGCACCTATGGATCGGAATGTTGGCCATCCAATTCTGAGTTCCAGACTCTCGCGTGTCACGTCTCCCGACCACTCATCTACCCGGCTCCCCCAGCCACTCCTTGCTATAATTCTGCTGCAGGAAACTGCTCTGATGTCCATGCTAGCTGGCTCAATGGTATCTGGCGATCTGATCAGCCTGGAGCTGCTGAACACACAAACTGGGAAACATACACCTTTCCCAACGGAACGATTGAGGCCTGCTACCTGAACACCACTCTTGGCATTCCGTGCCAACAAGGGAGTGTGCCAGTCATTGGAGTTGACGCTAGAACGCCGGAAGACATCCAGGCGGCTGTCAAATTCGTTGCAAAACACAATTTACGACTCGTCATCAAGGGGACAGGGTGAAATCCCAATTTTCAAGGTTTGGAGATGATAATTGACAATTTTTTTTTTGGCAGGAATGACTATCTTGGAAGGAGCTCTGGGAGGGGTTCTTTTTTGATATGGACTCACCATTTGAAGAACATCACTTTCCATGAATCATTCTGTCTCACAGCAACAGATTCAGTCACTTACGACAATGGTTTGTTTCTGACGGCTGTGATATCTGATTTTCCACTGACTCGGATATCCTTGACAACAGTGTTCACCTTCGGAGCTGGTGTCCAGTGGTTTGAAGCCAGTGAGGCAGTCAAGAAGCAGAATCGTCTCATAGTTGGATATGTCAGTCCTAGAGGAAGTGCTGGTGCAGCTGGTGGCTGGCCCCAAGGCGGCGGACTCAGCTTGCTCTCCTCAAACTATGGTCTGGGTACGCAAAAACTTCTATCTGGAATGGCAACCACATATTACTTTTGATCAGGTATAGACAATGTCTTGGAGATGACGATTGTCACTGCAGATGGCAACCACGTTGTCGCCAATGCCTACCGAAACTCGGATTTGTTCTGGGCACTTCGTGGCGGAGGCGGAGGCACCTGGGGTGTCGTGACTTCAGTCACTTACAAAACCCACCCCTCCACTCCTTTCTCTACCGCTTTCATTTCAATCAATTCCACCAACGCCAACTCGACCCGAAACTTGCTGACGGAGGTCATTCGTCTCACACCCTTGCTCGCCAAGCAAGGGTATGCAGGTTTTTGTGCTGTATCTGTCAACAGTTTCCAAATGTCTGTCGCATCACCCAATGTTACAGCAAATGAAACCCAGGCCACATTCCTTCCCTTTTTTGAATTTGCGCATTCCCAGCCAGGTCTCTCAGTTCAAAACGGAACCCAATTGATACCAGATTGGTGGCAGTTCTATGATGGCTTTATAGCTGCCGCAGATAGTCAGTTTGGAGATGGCATTCCGCGCGAGATATCGAATTGGTTTCTACCAAAAGATGTCATTGAAACCGATAAACCCGAAGAGCTTGCTGCAGAACTCCTCAGGACAACTGGATTCAGCTACTTGTGAGTTTCTCTTAATATACTAGGGAGGTGAGAATGGACCCTGAGGACCTTCCTCTAGCATCGGTTCTCAGGGCGGACAAGCAACCCGTGTAGATCCAGAATCCACAGGCTTTAATCCTGTTTTACGAAACACCCTTGTTTTCATTGGTCTTTCCACGACATGGCAAGATGGTGCCGGCTCGACTGAAATTGACGCTGCTCGTCAGGTCCTCATTGGTAATATGAAGATAGTTGAAGGTATTGCACCTGAATCTGGCGCATCCTTGGTTGAGGTGAAAATTTAAATTACGCACTCCATTGACAAGCTCACTGACTTGAATTTTATGTTTTCTTCAGGGCTCTAGAAATGAATTTGACTGGAAGAAATCATTCTTTGGTGCCCATTATGAGAATCTCCGGGTTATCAAGCGAAAATACGACCCACAATCACTGTTCCTCGTTTACAAAGGTGTTGCATCAGACGAGTGGGATGCAGATCTCATCTGCCGGATATGAAACGCTTTCCAAATTAGTGCTGGCTTAGGTAGGAGCAAGGGTGGCGAGATGTATCATTCTGACATTGCACTATATTAGGTGATTCCTTTCGAATGTTGCGCGCTAATAAAATCGTCAATATCTAACTTGGCATGTACTTTCCTTACCAATTGTGATTTCTGCAGATTCTTGATCTCACGAAGTTGGTCCGCACTTCAAGTTGAGGTTAAAACAATATTTCTGCCCAACAGCGTGTCATTTTTAACCGCCGATACTACCTGGTCAGCTCGCATAGTCGACATTGTCGGGTCCGTGAAAGCATCAGGTCACTACTTTGGCTTGTATACTTGATTGCTTTCCCACTGTTTCGATTCATCTGAAGTCATCATCTCACCCGAAAAAACTCGATTTCGATTCAGGTTATCTCATAGTCTCCGATATGGCCAATCGTCCGTTGTTCATAACAAATGTCGAATCAATGGACGGTTCAAACGTTCAAGGCCGACGCGCAAATGCACCAGAGGTACGACAGCTTGCTTGCGAGATAATACCCTCTCCAAACATTGTGGGGGGTTGAGCTTGGGCCGTTTATCATGGTGACGTCGTTGCAGGCAGCATTACAACCCCTTTGGCTCGAGGAGGCTTGGAAGATCAAATTTCTTTCTCCAGAAGGATTTGCGACGATTAGGGAGATTGTTGGAGATATCATTGTATATGCAACAGTTTTGTAAGAAGTCACTCAATCTAGATCGTATTTCTCATATGAGAGTATTGCAGTAGTATTGCATGCTCCGAGTGATCGCACCCACTCCGATCGCCAGAGTATTGACTCCATCTACCAGCGTATTGACCCAGTGCATGTTCTGCTAAAGCCCAATTGTGAGATCCGACATCCCAGTTATCTCCAAGTTTTTTTATAGGAAAGCTGAGAGCTTCTTTTGGTTATCACCGAGTCCGTGGACGGGCATTGGGCTCATTTAATGAACCAGTTTCGAGTCGGAAAGGCCAAGTTCTATTGATTCCCTTAGCTGACCCTTGTCCTAACGGTCACTGGTCAGTACTAGCAGTTCTTTCGCTCCACCCTCAGGCTCGTGAAATGTATGGGTTGGGTAGATCATACTGTACATAGTGATTCGAAGAATGAATGAAAGTTCTTGTCAATGACATGGAGCTGGACATAATGTGAATTATAATAGTTCCATATTCGCAGACCCGATTGTGAAAACACTTTGAAAATCAGGAATCACGTAGGTATATATAGTAAAACTCACCTGGAATGACATGTATAGCCAGTTGCGTAAGTCACCTTGACCTATACTCGTCCAAGTCTATCACTTGCCGAATTTGAATGCTCTTTACTTGCGGGCATTTCTCTGCAACACTCTTCAAAAACTCTGGTTTCTCGAGCAACACCCGTTGTTCCTCCACCGTCTCAACAAACTTGAGATGCTCAACACACGGGAAGAGGCTGAACCATGTCAAAAGGACTGGCTTCGGGACTTTGGTGATATCGACGAAGAAAGCAGTGGAGATCACCAGCGTCGACACGCAGTCCAGCCGGTTCAGAATGCTATTTTCCTTGCCGAATGCAGCGTGGTCCGAGAACCAATCCGAGACACCCTTTTCGTACATAAACCGCAGGGTTAATGTTAGCTTTCGTCCAGAAAACTTGGCCACACGAAACAGGGCATCGTCGAGGAGATCGTAGTTGAAAAAAGGAAGATAGTGATAATATTCGGTTGATATTCCAATCGAATCGAGTTTCGATAATGAACCATGGGAGCACCGCATGTCAAGGAGACTGCTGACCCAACCTGGAGGGGCCATCATGCACACTAGATTGGGCAAAATAGGTTCTGTGATCGTTGGTGGGGTTGAGAGTCTTTCGACACCTTGAAGATGTAGCGTGTTTATACAAGGATGCCGAATGAAAAACTCCTGTAAATCCGTGAAAGCAGCACCTGCAGCGTGGACAACCAAATTGGTTGCAATTTCAAACTCCTGAAGACGAGGCAGGGTTACGGAACGGAGGAAAGCAGACCATTTTTCGGTAGTTAAGTTGGAGCATTTTAACGATAATTTAGAGATTGAAGACGAGTTGGACGTCAGTGTTTTTATTGTCCAGTTGAAGAACGTGGGCTGGAAAAGCATCTCAGAGAGGATACTGACATTCGTGAGACGGGGTCGGCAGGGCTGGATAAATGGAACTTCGGATGGGCTTATCTCTATCGCATTAACCAGCTCCGTGGTGGTGTACTGTTTCGGGAGGCCTGTCATATGAAGTGTCCCCGTCTTTGCTCGTTTTCGCGATTTGAGCAATGTGATCGGTGAACAAAGCTTCAAGAGCCACCCTTTCTTCTTCTTCTTTATTGTGCTGGTTGATTGGCTTACGGTTCCCTGTAAATCTTCTCATTGGTTAGATCAAACCTGTCAGGTAAGTAATATGATTACCCTGTCCATTTGGCACCGATATAGAGTTCAGGCTTCTGAGGGTATCCGCACTTCCACCCGCGATCGGAGTTCCTTACCATAAATCAGACCATGGAGTAGGTGAAAGACAGTATAAATACTCACCCTTGGCCTGTGTCGAATTTTGAGTTGCCGAGCAAGGATTGTCAGCTGGCAGTGGCAATGTTCTTGGTGCGAACACCGGGGTTATATACATCGACTCCAACATTCCTGCTCCTGTTATTTGCAAATCCCTACAGCCTCTTTCTATGATGATCTCCAGCAGCTTAGTAAACACCCTGAACCAAAGGCGGCTATCCAGCATTTGGAAACCGGGACTGTAGCGCCAAATCCAGGTATCCATGACGGAAAAATGAAGCTTCACCAGTTCTATACTCAACAAGCGCTTAACCAACCAGTACATATCCACAACTTCGGCAACGAGCTGGTCTACGCCGGGGTTAAAATAGAAATGAAGCTGCTTGATCTCTTTCACCCAAAGGGCAGCGCGAAGAGCGGGCAACGTCTCGGGAGGGGTCTGGTAGGCTACAAGCCAGCCATTTGAAGGACTTTGGATATCATTCTTTTCGAAATAGGTGTTCAAAGAGATGTAGTGTAGTCTTTTGCATGTCAAGCCGAGTTGAACCAACGAAGCGTTGTCGAGGTGGGATATAACTTCATGAAGGAGTTCTGTTGGCAGGTTGGAAATAAATGAAGTTCCCTTTGTCTTCGGTTTATCAGCCATTCTGATACCCAAGTCGAGGAAATGAGTGGGTGGAACTTGAAGTAGATCGGAGTTGAGATCCACCTCGGCCGGCCCGGGCTGATTCTGAATCTGATCATCAAGTAATCTAAACACGACAACCAACAGATGGTGAAAGACTTAGTAATTGTGAATCCTCGACCGTATTGGTCAGTTTGAAGTTCTGGAAGTCCGTTCACTGCCGTTTCCTTCCTTCCCAACAGCGGACGTCTATATAATTAAGGGTGTTGTTGCCTCAAAATATGATCACTTACTTATGTATATATGGCGTCATGATCACAGAAGTGGACGATGTTGCAAGGAGAGGAGTGAATCTTCGTGTTGCTAGATAGGCTAGTTTTATTTACATAATGGTACCCATTTTTTATTATTAACCAGGTTTACATACTCAGAACCGATAAACGACTTTGTACCAATTTTTCTATGCCAGTATTGGTAGAGTCCTGGTTAACGGTGAACATTCGGTAATGCCAGTGGGTCGTCCAAGAGCCAATTCATCCTACGGCATCCCCACTGTGTACAGCAATGGATCGACCTTCGAGATATATAAATCTACTGGCCAACGGACTGTGTTCAATGGGCAGACATCCTGCTCCTAGACATCTACTTGTCATTTGCACCACATGATATTGGGAAAAACGAGCAGGCAACAATCCATGATTATAACCCAAAACTTATGCTTAATCTAAATCCCTTGGTGAACCTATATATTACAACACTACTATAATGCCATACTGCGATCATGTCGCACCAGTATTGCGTCTGCTTTCCTCGACTTGTTGGGCATAGCTTCCCAGATAGGTGCAACATCTGGACCATCCAAGTCGCCTGCGCCATCCCATCCCCAGCACCAGACTATTTAATTGTTAGGTGTGCGCCAGTCAAGGGAATATTTCAAACGTACCGTGTGAAGGTCCAGAAACAAAGCTTGTGGGTTCGCTTTCTTCTTCGGTGAATAATCGGTCGTGTGGGCCATACCAAGTCCGATCCTGAGGATCTGTACGGGGGTCATCCGGGAGTCCACCCAAACGGACATAACCTCTGATAGCAGTAAGATTCCGACGGTTTGGATGAATGATATCAAAGACTTTCTGAAAAAGTGTTGGCTGGTGGAGCTGGTTGGTGAAAATAAACTTACATTGTCATAAGCCAGTTTGACTCTTGGGACCATCATGATTCGACCATAGCCTGCTTCCCAATAGTCGTTGCAGATCAAACTGCATTCGCTAGCGCTGCATTCCTGTTCCGTGATCCTTGCCATTCGGAAGCGAACGTGTGGCGGGGAATAGAAAGGTGCAGGATCGAGCACGGCAATACCGTTCCAACAAGACTGGACCTGAATCGGCAGGTGTTGTTGCCAACGAAGAGCAGATTCTTGGTGATGGAAAACTTTTTCAAATGGAGCATTTTCAAGGGCAGTTCCATTGACATCTCGTGCGACCCAGTTGTCGTAGAAAACTGGGGATTGAAGGTCGTCGTGATACATGTAGTCTGCTGCGCAGGTGATACCAGCATTGTTCCTGCGGCTCTGCCAAATCAGCTCGAGTAGGTCGTCGACGCAAGGTAAAATATCATTCATGAAGATGATGGAATCAAAAAATTCTCCTTCCGTGTCGCGCAGCTCATGGAGAGGCACAAAAGCAGAATTGCGAACTTCGGCAAGGTATTCGATACGATGGCTGAAGGCACCTCGGGTACGCATGGAAGTACGAATCATGACACGCATGCCGACACTACGGGTGAGGGCGTCGAAGATCCGCAGGAGGGCCTTTGTCTGGTCTGTCGATCCGTTTTCGTAAATGGACACGAAGACATTGTGGTACCCAAGAATTGCTGCTACACGGAATAGAGTCGCAAACAAATCTGGGATGACGTCGAAAGAGTTGTATAGATTGATAGCGAAGAAGTACTTATGCTCGCTTGCAGTAAGATCCCGCCGAATGGTTTGCATATGGTCCTGTTCCCCGAAACCCAAAAGTCCTGAGATCCATGAGTCACTTTCAGGTATTCTGTGCCCTATCAAAGGCACGTATCGTTCGTGGGCTTGTTGGACGTATAGTGGTTGGGAGTTTCGTGTGCATTCTTTTGTGTAATGGGCCGAAAGTGTTCCTAGCAGCTCTAATACGCGTGCCCGCTGTTCTAATGTTGGTAGTTGAATATGGTGTCGACTCTGCGACTTGTAACTCGAAGGGAGGTGGCCACTACGCCACACAGGCGTTGTTGTCTAATTGCGCACATGAGCGCATACGCATGGGATAAAGTATGCCAGATACCCACCGTCGTCCATGACAGTAGTCTAGAGAAAATAAGTCCACATATGATTCCAATAGCCAAGGCCACAGGCGTCGGTATTCGTCGAATCTGTTGTGAAAGGCTGCCGCCCTTGTTCATGGTGTGGGACGAAATAAAGTCTGGGAAAAAACCACCCAAAGCCGGCACTAAGTAATTTAAGTTCATCTTCATTCCCATACGCCCAACACTACACCATTGCATGCAACGGCGACCTGGAAGAGGAAATCACGACTCATCCTCGACGTCCAACAAAATGGCCCAAAAACCTGAAAATTCCCCTCCGAGAGCCAGTAAACGCAACCTGAGTCGCGTCGGCACCATTGTCGTTCTCCTCATATGTGTCCTATCTTTCACCCACTTTATATGGCCAATATTCGGGAGTGTACAGGTTCAGAACTATTCAAATGCTGATCTGAAAGCCAAGAACTACTTCAACACAACTGAAGTCGGACCAAATCCTTTCACATTTTGCCCGGCTTACAGCCAAGGTGATGAGCTGGGAACCAAGTATGGTGCTTTGACACTCGCGAAGAGTCGACTCCACCTCGGAACTGGTGGGCGGCTCCAACGAGTCCTCACTAAGGCTCTTGCTGGTCACCCAGTCACGATCAGTGTCCTGGGCGGTTCAGGTAATTATCGCAATCTGTGCCCTCATCTCAAGACTGACGTGATTGGTAGTATCTGCTTGCCACGGTGCTGGTGACGATCCTATATCACCAAAATGTTATCCGTCCAAATTTTTCGAGTGGTGGAATACCGTCTTTCCTCATCCTGCCTCCGAGCTCACCAACGGCGCAATGAGGAAAACCAACTCTGGCTATTTTGGCTATTGCCATTCACATCATCTTCCAGACGTAACAGACCTGGTAATTGTTGAGCTCGGAACAGACGACCCACCGTACGTGTCTATTTGGGAGGTTTCGTGTTAACAACTTACCCGCCTTCCCAGGGGTGAGGAAATGATGGGGAACTTCGAAATTCTAATTCGCTCTATCCTCCTTCGTCCAGACCAACCATCTGTGATTATTCTTGGTCATTTCAGTCCCCAAATTCATGAGGCGCATGGATTTGCCGGACCTGACCATTGGCACAACGTTGTCGCCCAATTCTACGATGTCCCTCATATCAGTATTAAGCCGACCATATTCCCTGAATACATGCACGATACCGCATCCGTCAAGAAATATTTCACCGATCCAATTCTGGCCAATCCAGCAGGTCACGATCTCTTAGCGGATATGCTCACAGCTTACATCCAATCGCAAATTTGTACTGCCTGGTCTATTGCGGAGGGTGCTGCATTTGATATCCCCCACTCTGGGGGCAATTCAGGGGATAAACCAGATCTTTTTGGAGGACTGGGTCGACGCCCTGGTGTTCCTGAACCTGGGAAGGACGGCAACAACGTGGAACACAACAACCAAAAATCCGATAAAGACGCGCACCGCGCACTTCTTACTGTGCCTCTGGGCAGAATCAATACCAGGCCAAACTCGGAAAGACCATACGTTGAAGTGTCACCCTTCTGCGTTTCTGCTAACGATTTAGTCAACCCACTCCCTCCGTCTCTTTTCTATGGTTCTGGATGGGCGGCACATCACCCAACAGAAGCAAGGACGAAAGTCCACTACTGGTCCTCTACATTACCTACGAGCAAGCTTCGAATCCCGATCAAAGTTGGGGCCGGTGATATCGGCATTTATTACCTCAAAGACCCTGTTTCTCAGGTTGGAGAAGGCAGTTCGGTTGAATGTTGGGTAGACGATAACTACGCGGGTGCAAAGGTAATCGAGAATGCTGCCAGCGTAGGCGAACCAACACCAGCGTAAGTTTTACCCATTTATACTGATAGTCATTCACTGACACCGCCGCGTAGCCTCCATATTATTGACCACTTCGTTTCGAAAGGTTCACATTTCGTCGAATGCCAGCTGCTAGGTGAAGAAGGCCAAGTTGTACCTGCATTCAAGATTATTGGCATCTTCTCAACATAACCACCCATTGTCCTCAGGATGCTACCTGGACGCTTCATCATTTATCATACTTACTGGCATCACTCTTGCATCGAAAATTTCTTGGGTGCAGTGGATCTCCAAACATCAGATAATAGAATAATTTGCAATTCTTGTTGTAACAATGACAATAAAGTACTGGGAGTAGATAGAGTCTGTTAGAATTCGCCGGATCAAACACGTTCCGTTCTATTCTTAGACATCACCAACATGCTCGATGTCTTGACCGTCTTTCCCCTTATCTGTGTTTACTTGTCGTGTTTACTTGTCCCCTTACATACCATACTAGATGTATTATTCCACATTCTTGTCCTCTGCCACTCAGGACAATTCCCATTCCCTTAAATAGTATTATGGACAATTATCTAGTGGCACACTTTCTTTGTATAAAGACTAAGTACTTGTGTAAATAAAATCATCTGAAAAAACCCTCGAAATATCTGTTTTAAACTTCAACAGGTTATGGGCCCTGCTCTGCACTGTAACTAAAGAAGTACTCAAACGCAAACCCGCTTTGATCTAAAAATCTCACCATCATCCCAAAACTCTATCACCCACTATGGCACTATCTGCATTATGTCTGAAGGTCACTTGTCAGGGGGATCTTATCAAATCGAGTTGTTGAAAGGCGACAACTGGATGCCATGGAAGCGAAGGATGCTTGCTACTCCAGGACTTGGGCCTGGAGAAATATATTGATAAGAATGCTGTGATACCTGTACCAGCAACGCGCAACAAGCCTACAAAGGAGGAAACTGACACATTGGACAAATGGATGGAAGGGGATGTGAAGGCATGCACAAGAATAGAGTTATTGATTGGGGACTCCGAAATGATCCATATCTGCAGGGCATCAACCGCAAAAGGAATGTGAAGTCAGCTGTCGATGGTGAAGGAATCAAAGGGGTGCTTGGGCATATTGGCAACACGTTGGGTGCTGTATAGGGCATCAGCCAAGGAAGGATTCAACATGATCACCCATGTATTGAAGCTCAGAGGCTTATAGGACAAACAGCACATCATGGAGAACCTCGTATCTGATGAAGACTTCGTTATGATCTTGCTTACCTTGTTACCGGAATCTTGGGACAACTACACTGGAGCGTACCTGGGATCAAGCAGTAACAAGCCGACCATCACGTCTCACGAATTGATCGCAGTACTTTTTGAAGAAGACTGAAGGAGCCTGGAGAAAGGGACAGAATGGAGATTTGGTGGGGACAGCCCTTCACGCAAGGGGAAGGGACAAAGGGGGGCATGGACATAACAGAGGAGGATCAAACAAAGACAAGGAGCCTGAGTGTTACAATTGCAAGAAGAAGTGACATAACTTGACAGAATGTTGGGCGACTTCAAAACTGTTGACGAAACCCTAAATGGAGTTGGGGAAAAGGGGACTGCCGTATTGGGACGAGGAACTGTCAACGTCAAATTTGAATTTGATGGCAAAGAATTCATTCACCAATTATGGGACACGCTCTACACTCCAAACGCTCCTAACTGCCTATTATCGCTCAGTTGAATTGACGACATTGGTGGAAAAGTGGACTTTGAAAAGGGGATGTGTTGGATAAGGGACAAGGACAGGAAGGTCATAGGAGTGGGGGATAAGAATCAGAGGTTGTATCTTCTCAGGGCAAGGGTGATCCTAAAGGAAAGAGAACAGGTGAACTTTGCATCTACAGGGAAACTCATCTGGAATCAATGGCACCGCCGATATGGACACATCTCGATCACCACACTCCAACAACTCAAAAAGGAGAGTTTAGTCAGCAGACTAAATATAGACCAATCCTCAATCCCATCAAAATCATGTGAAGCTTGCATTGAGGCTAAGCAGGCACACAAACCATTCCTACAAGAAGTCGAAAACCGCTCAAAGGTTCCTGGCAAAAGGATAGTATCAGATGTATGGGGACCTGCTAGAGTCGCATCGATTGGTGGATGGAAATACTACATTTCTGTTGAAGATGATTCTGTCTGATATGTCGTTGCACTATTTTTGCGTGAGAAAGGAGAAGCTCTGACTCAGATCAAGGAACATATCTGCAAAATCAAACAACGCTTTGGGAAGGCACCAACTTACCTGCCAGTCGACAATGGGAAGGAATTGGTAAATGATGAGGTGAAGACATTTTGTGCACAGGAAGGAATCACAATCGAAACATCTGCACCTTATTCTCTCTCCCAAAAAGGCATTGCCAAGCACTAACGTGACTCAATCCCTAACTGTGCATGCAATTTTCCAGATCTCAACTGCACACTCATCTTGTATGAAGATCACCGGCGCAAAAATCCATTCTTGCAAAGAAACACGTTGCAACCTGTTTAGTAGATTATATACTACTATAGAATAACATAAGAAGAGGGTATTAGTATGTATATTAGAGTTGCT
>Ga0307517_10002413_pt1 | contig 29925 bp, 42 predicted proteins | sample 23_EM_MG_FD_194515 | JGI IMG/M metagenome (GOLD analysis project Ga0307517, IMG submission 194515) | Populus trichocarpa ectomycorrhiza microbial communities from riparian zone in the Pacific Northwest, United States - 23_EM | ecosystem: Host-associated > Plants > Roots > Unclassified | place... | reverse complement strand
AGCGGATGGGCGAACAAATTCGACAATAGCAACGGTACTAGTTCCAGCCTCCCCGCATCCGAGTTAATTCTCAAATGTTCTCTGAGCTCTAGGTAGACCACGGAGTCAGGTGTGACAGCTGGGGGACGTATGATGGTATACTGATATGGGAGACCGTTGCATCTCATAACAACCGTGAAGTGAAATCTGGGGGGTTTGGGTAGAATCAAAGGCTTGCTTAGGTCGGACCACAGCACGAACGCGGATAACCGGACCCATCCGTGGCAGCTTGATAACGACACCGTTTCTAAGTCCGGGTCACATCACGCCCTGTGGTAAGAGGAATGAAGTGGAGGGCATACGTGTCAGATTTCCGGCATGCTTGTTCAGTGGTCATGAAAATGTCTTCCTTGATAGTGGCTGGTACGAAAGGGATAGTTGGATAGGATTCACGAATCCGACGTTCATCATGGGCGGTGCGCGTCCCAGGATCGAGAGACTCCGAAGGCTGGAATATTATCCAGAGTCACTGATTCAGGAGCAGCGACGCAGACCCCTCCGCCGGGCCACCGTGAAGGTGAGAAAATCGCTCAGGTGACCGGAGTTTCGTTTCAAATCCATGATTGCCCGATGGAAAAACTGAATTTAGAAACTGCCAGGAAGGCGGAGACGATACAAAGCTCGCACAGGCGTACGACGTTACTATACGTACAGATACCTTACGAAACGATACAAAGAACGAAGGTGCAAACACGACAGGAAGCAAGCTTCAAGTCTCACCAACAAAACTAACACCAACAAAACTAACAAATTAACTCAGCGACAACAATACACATAGTCTTCCCTTGTCGCGTGCGTCCAGCGCACGCCCAGAGCCAAGCTGTGTCGCCCGCGAGAAATAGTGCTGCCAGAGGAACTAGTCCCAAGGTTGAAGTAGACTTCGTGCAAAGGTGTTTCTCGAGATCTCCGCGTCAAGGATAGCAGCGACGTTTGTGATCGGTATACGGCGAGATGGGTCGTTGTGCCAGCATTTTTGGATCATGTTCCAGACCTGATCTGAGAGTTCGGGGCGGGGAGGTCGAGCCGGTCGAATGCCGCCTGCCAGTAAATAGATCGTCGCCAACTGAAGTACGTTAGAGAAAGGGACCTGTCCTGCAAAAAGCTGGGGATCGTTAGAATGTTCGACAGAGCGTCGGGGGAAAGCAGCTCACCTCCCAAGCGAGCAACGCAAATGCGTAGATATCACTCTCCTTGGTTGTTCGTATCCTGGATTCGAGAGGATTGGGACGTACCAATTCCGGGGCAGTTCCGTAGAACAGTAACTCTGCATCTATCTCCGACCAGGTAGGGTGATTTTGAGAGGGGATGTAGGCGGACCCGAGCCCCGCAATACGAGCTGTGCCGTTGAGGTCGACCAATATATCATTCTGTGACACAGTAAATACGTCGTGGAGTGTTTAGAAGAAGTGGCGATCTCACAATCTTGAGAATTCCGTGGATGATACCCAGATCATGCATGTGGAGCAAGCCTTGAGCTATATCCGCGAGCTGCGATCAGAAGAGGTCAGAGGATCGACGAGGGGAGAAGAACGGAAGTCACACCAGTCGTGTTCTTCTGATGCCCCCATTCACCCTCAGATATTCCCTAAGGCACCGGTGTTCCATGAAGTCGTACACGAGAGCTAGTGGATGTTCCGGGGTGGTGCACGCGGCGCGAAATGGGACGATGTTCTTATGGGAAAGCAAGGAGCATGCCAGCGCTTCCTTGTAGAGCCTCTGCCGCGGACGGAAGATGAGCAAAACGAAGTGCTCGGAGATACCAGCTGAATCTCACCATGCGAGCTTGGATGGGATCGGTAGTGGTAGAGCGTCGATAGGACTTGATCACAACACGACCACCAGCGAGAGACCCCTCCCAAACGTCTGCGAAGGCACCGGAACGAGCAGGGTGGTTGCCAAGGATCTCGATATCCCCTGATAGCAGCCTGCTGCAATTGGGTGGCAAGGAAGGTTGGTCCTGCTGAACAACGCCCGTGGGTGGTGGCTGAGAGTCCTCGTTGCCTGACGCTTCGGCAGATTGCGAAATCCGATCCCGGTACACCACCTCTGACGCCAGCGCTGCTCTCCTAGACTTCCGATGGCGAAGTCCACGGAGTAACTTACGCAAACGAGAGACGATGGAATTGGCTGTGAATAATTCCTTACGATACAAAACCATCGCAGGACTCTGATGCGTGGAAGGGGAACGAGGGGAATTGATTCAGTGGGTGACCAGCTTAAATACCCAAACTGCTTCTATAACCCAGACCCGCAACCATTGGGTTATCTCTGCGACTCGTTGTGGACGTGCTCCCACAAACACATGGCCAATTAATGAGGTGATCTAGGCCTCTGTCGTTTGCGGGGGTTTGCGACCAGCATTACCCCAAACAGGGTCTTCTTCCTGGTTCTGAGGGGCTCGAATGGCCTGAGGGAGCCGATACACATACGTGACGGGGGTATGGGAGTGTGCTTTCTGGTTTCTGTACGCTTAATTAACGGCTTTACAGCCACTCCGCTTCTTGGGTTTCAGGAAAATCTCGGAATGGGATCGGTCGCGTCCTTCACTCAACCTCCCGTTTAACAACAAGGCTTCTCGCCACAGGCGTCATCCTGCGTGGTTTTCGCATGTTGGGGCCCATAATCACCTTCTCTATGCTGTTCCAGTGCACCGCCAACATCCCCACACCACTTACCGCAGGCCGGAACTATTCTTTTCCGTTATACGAACGGATCGCTCGCCGATCTTGAGTCGACCACACGTTTAAAATGTGCACCGAATGATCCGGCCCTCCCACGGGGAGCTGATCCAGCGACCGGGGCTGAATTGCAAAGATCGTCCTGCATCTATCTGTGTTTCCGGTCTCGACCACCCCCCGGAATGAATGAGGTGGTTGTTCCGCGGGGCTTTTATCTGGAAAACCCGCCTGGTACCCATTCGCCCATGTGGTGGACACGCTTCAGAAACGTGAGCGCCCTGAGGACCAGCTCACCCCCCTCACACAGCCAGGACCACTCACCTAACTGTCTCATGAAACCCAGAACCGTCCCATCGATGAAGCAAGCATAGCCTGAAAATCCGGGGTACAGAGGTTCACCAGGACATGATCCCCGTTTCTGTTTTGCAAGATTCAATTGCGAGGACGGTTTACCCATGAACGTGAGGCATTACATTAACGCATCTTGCGTGGTTGGCATGCGTCTCAGTCTTCCTGTTTGTTTTTTTGGTGTCTGTTCCCGATGACTTCGATAGCCCAGTCGGGTATGGTCCGTTATCTTTGAGTTCCTCTTCTTTTCCTGGTTTGCCTGTGCAGCCGTCCAGCAGTGAAACAAGGGACAACCCACATCCACCTTACCTCCAATCACGGTTTCCGCAATACCCGAAGCGGTAGCAGATTACATAAGCAAGACTTGCCTCCCGACTTCCTCCACCAATGCCCGTCCCCTGGGAAGCTCTCATTCCTTTCGGTACAAACCCTTGCTCGTCGTAAATCCTGTGGGAGCCGGTGTTCATGATTTGTGTCTTTCCTTAGGTCTTTTGACCGCCATGTTTGCCGCCGCTGGAACGTTGACGAACGTGTCCAAGCGGGGTCAAAACCTCGGGAAGGTATGCTCTCATTCTCTCTCAGGCCCTACCCGTAGTTAACATTTGGAGCTCTCTGCCCCAGAGTCCGAGACACCGCGTTGATGCCTGGGACGAGATGATGATGGAACGAGACAAACGGCTGACGGGTCACAGAAGAGGGCAGTCGGTGCGTCTCTTTCGTTAATAGCGTTCAGGGTGGTTACTGATGTGTCGAGTTGTGTTAGACTGAACCAATAGCACCCGAAGGATTCGCTACTAGTAGTGTTTGGCACACACAGAAGGCCAACTAGAAGAAATTGAATCTTTCTCTCCCCTTCCGGCCACCACCGTCGGCCTACATCTTCTCCTCGTCACGAGTGCAACACTGCCCCCCTATCTCAGCATTATTCTCAATGCAGCCGTAGCATCCCTTATGGTGGCAGCACATCAGCTTATCGTCACAGAATGCAGTTCAATCCTTGCGTGTGAACTTTCCGTTGGGTTGAACGCGGAGTCCCTGTCTTGGGTCGTCTTATTTCCGGGTTTTTGGGAGAGGTTTCCTTTCCTATGGTTGCGATCAGTTTCACAAGGAACGCTCATCAAAACCCATCCGTACCGCGTTGAGAATCTCGTCCTCGAGCACGAGTAACTCCTCTTCTAATTTCTTCCTTTGACTCACGAGCATCTGCATCTTCCTGGCTTCAAGTTTGTTCATCCCAGCGGTATTTACGCCGCCAAGTCTGGAAGCTGGCCTGGATGATGTGGTGTCCGCCTTGAACGCGAAAAAAGACAGTTTTAGGAACGCGTTTGCACAGTATATGCGCCACAAATATAACATACTCTGGCCTTCAGGGAAGCTTCACGCCTTTCCAGCACACGCAATCCCTTCTCGGCGCGTTCGATGAGTTCGTTTACTTGAGGCTCGATGACCTCCCTGAGATCGGATTTGTATTCTCGAACTGTGGTTTCGGAAACTAGCGTGAAGTACTAAATGTATAGATGTTAGATACGCAAACCCGGGATCTACGTATGGCTTGCCTTTTCGTGGTAGGCCACGCGCTGAATCCGAGGAAGGTCGGCGCATCCATCGTGTAAAATGTGCTTAGCCCGTACCGCCTGGGTGGTCGACGAAACGGTGTCACACTCGGGGGATCCCAGTAGAGATGCGAGTTCGACTGACCTGCTTACCACAATCTCCTAAGGCAAGAACGCAATCGCGCAGGTTTGCGGTATAGTTTGAATTGTCATCATCGAGTTGGGGTGGGTATTCGGAGACGGCTGTGATATTCGACTTGCGAAAACTCATAGGTCGCGTAGACAAACGCGCGTGCAGCATGTTATTGGCCTAGATGAAGAGCGAAGGATCCCCCAATCCACAGACGAATAACGATAAGCCAAGGAGAGCGGCAGACTACCAAACGGAAGGATTCGAACTCCGATCAAATCCTCGCGTATAAAAGGACCCACGCGATCGCGATTTTTCTTTTTCTTTCCTTCAAAGGTGTCCGACTCAACCTCTTCGAACCGTCCCGCCCGAAATCCCATCGGGTGCAGCCCTACGCTCTCGCGGCGTACGAGGCTGAGATGCCGTCATTCAGGTTGAGGGAGCGAAGGCGTCCCTTTCGATGAAGGGGATGCTCACCAGACCAAGTATCTTTTTGCTCTCTGAGTCGGCCGGATGGCACGGGGTATTATATAAAGGGAGGGCTGAGTCCACTTTGGTGTTGATTCGCTTGACTGGTACTTTCGTGTCGGTCGACTTGAGGGAGCAAGGGTACGGCGTTATATTCCTGTACTTTCCGTAAATCGGCAGTCTGCCTTTGACGGTTTGGTGAAACCATAGCGCACACATTTCTTTTTTTTTCTTCTCCTTGGCTCCCGTTGCGCGTGTGTCCATTCTCTTGCGCGTTTTGCATCGTGATATTATGCTCAATAAAATCCACAACCCCATGGAAAAATGACCTGGGTCCGAATGACACGTCTAATGGCTGCTGACAAAGTCCTTCCACGACATGAAACGGCCCAGCAGAGGGCAAGCGAGATCATCCTAAACCCGAGCGTTCACCGGGTGGGAATGGGACTCTTAATTTCGTCCTCATCGTCACTGTCGGCAACCGCGAACATCTCTTCCCTCTCGCTCGCGTCCCCCAGTGCCCTCTCCTTTCCCTTCCCAGCTCTCTGTCTGAACCCCTCATCTTCATTAACACTGGGGTTCAACGGTATGCTCTCCTCTTCCAGCCGGACTCGTGACACGCGTCGTCGTGAGCGGATCCGACACCAGAAGAAGATGCCAATCGCCAGGAAAATCAACAGGAGAACAAGCGCTGCTGAACCGGCGTTGTAGTACGCTGATAGAGCCGTCAGTATTTCAGCCGTCAGGTTCAAAGTGGTAACAGAGTACCTTCCCACATTGCCTTATCTTGCTCTGGGGTCTTTCCTGCGCCCGCGGCGGGTGGGGCCTGCTTCTGATCCTCCGGAATAAAGACGGGTTTCACATCGTCCCCGACGCTGCTCGGTATCCTTGCCGAACCATCAGCGACAGAAGAGAAATTAACCCCCATGAACCGAAGGATCATGTCGTGGGTGACATGCGGATTATCGTAAGGTGCCATATGTGAAGCGTTAAAGATCTGCAGTCGGAATCATTGTTCAATCTCGACAAGTGAGCTAAAGGGCGTGGTAGAACCATTCCATACCTTGACATACGTCAGATTCCGTGATGTAACCCACGTTCCAGCTGGGGTGCCGTTCACAGTCCATGATTGTGTCTGAACCTTCCCCAATCCCGTTCCACCGTTCCACGTCAAGGCAGAAATCAGTGCCTCGATACCAACGTAGTTGCATATCAAGTCCTGGTCGCCAGCGAACAACATTATTGATATTTTCTCAAGGATTCTGGGTATCACGGTCACAGCGGACACTGATTTTTGGTTTGTCATCGCAGTGTACACGGCTGAGTCGCATTCCACCCAACCAGTGGATTTCCCCGTTGCGTGGAGGGCTGCCGTGACATCCTTTCTCTACAAGCAGAGCTTGAACCTTGTGTATCCAGTATCGTCAACCTGGAATCGCACCTGAAGGTATTCAGTGATATTGGCCAGCTCGTACGGCCAATTCGAGCCACAGGCAGGGTATGTGTCATCCAACCGGATGTCGTAAAGGTTGATACACTCCGTGATACCACCGTTGACTCTGAAGCGGGATCAGATACCTCCCCGCGGTCGACAACTTTCACTCACATTTTATTCCTCGACTCGGCCACGACCAACATAATATTATCGCACTCCGAATCTTTTACGGGTTCCTTGTCGGTGATTTTGCTAAGTCTCTCAATGCAAGCGTCTGTCTCAGACTTGGCCTTTCTGTAGTGCTTGAGGTAGAGTATCAGCATTGATACATGGACAGGTACGAAAATTTCCCGTACGTCGGACCCAGTTTCCACCAGCCCATGCTTGAGGCCGTATTCGAGGTATGCAGGGTACTGTCGCCGTGCATCAATCCAGCCGTTTCCAATTGCGAGTCCCTTGAGAGTATGCGGAAGACCAGCTTCGAGCATCGAATCAGCTGCAAATACCTGTTTAAGCGTACTGTTCGGGGGACCGTCACTAACAACCTACCGAAGTACGGGATATATTGTCCAGCATAGCTCTCCCCTCCGAGGTACGTCTTTGGATAGGGAGTTCCAGTCAGCCGTCGCGAATCAACACCCACTGAGAGCAACTCACATCGATTTCCTGATATTCTGGGAAAATCTTGTAGAAATTACGCATGAATTCCATATGTTGACGAGTAGCCTGAAGAACCATTCAGTACACAAAGCAAGGCGACAAAGGGCTCACGTTACCTCGGTCAACTCGTGCACATATCTGTTCGTACTTGTATACGAGTATCCAGTACCTGGTGGCTGATCGACTGCGCTCTGTGAGTCTGAGCTCCGGATAGCTTCCGCTGGAGGAGCATACCGAAAACGATAGTGGCATATTCATCCCAACCTCCTTCGATGACCTGTAATATCCCATCTTTCATCCTGAGAGGGCCGGACTCCAGCATAAGTCCATCGAAAGATGAGCATCCAGGACCGCCCTGCAAGGCAATCCCGACCATCAGTAGCGGAACAAATACGGGAACGCCGCGTGCCGTACGTTGAACCAGAATAATATACGTTCTTTGTCTGCGTTCCGCCGAGCCTTGATCATGAGAAAGAACGTGTGTGCATACACTGTTGTGGATGGTAACGACGCCGCGTCTGGGTCGGACGGAATGTGTCCGGCAAACATGCGTAAAGGGTTCTCTTTATCTTGGACCAGCCCCGGAAGAGTTGGGACGTAAAACGAGGCGGCGGATGGCACTGTCCATTCTACGGTCAGCGGTCAAAGGTAGCTGAGAATCCAGCAGAGACCGACCGTCTCGGGGAGCAGCAAAGGCGCATGGGGCTGCGAGCGAGGCTGTCAGGAGGAGAGAGAATAGCGAGGACATGATGCGAATGCTCAAGCAATTCGGCTGTGCACGACGGCTGGCCTGTGGATGATGATGGCGTTGGCTTGGTGCACGTGGAGCTTGAGACAAGGCCATCCCGCGCATAAATTGACGTTGATCACCCCAACCCTCCCCTTGACCACCATGAAGCTCCTCTCCTCCCTCCTCCTCTTAGGCACTCTCCTTTCCTTCTCTACCTCTATTCATGCCCAGTACTACTCTACAGGCTGGCAACCGGGTCAGAAAGTTGTCCAAGAGGACGTGGATACCCAAGGATGGGATGGAAGTGACCACCCCGAAGGAAGCCCTCCACCTTCCGTGGATACGGGAACGGTGCCTCCAGCCGAGACTCCCTTCCATTGGTCTAAAATTCTCACCGAAGGACCTATCGGGAATGCCCTTCTTAAGGTCGGGCTCAATTATACTGCGGCCAGGGAGGAGGCGGAACGCAGGAAGGCGAACATGTGGGACAGGAGAATCCCCTTGATTACGGACGACAACTACGAGAGCTTGATTGTCAACGAGACCTTCTCCGACGAAGAGGAGGAGAAGGAACGCGTCTGGTTCCTGATCGTGTGAGTGAAGCCTCTTGTTTCAGGGATTCTCGGCGTAATTGCGATTCTGATGTGTTCTGACCCTGCCAGTACAATCCAAGCCGACCAACCGAAGGGTCTCTCGCAGATGTTTGATGAGAAATTCGATGAGGCCTATGATGTTTCCGTTAAGGAGCACGATTTGTCTCATGTAAAGTGGGGGCGCATCGACTACATCAACGTCACCTCCCTGACCACGAAGTGGGGGGTCTGGCAGTAAGCCTTTCTCGTTTCACGTGTGTCACACGAGCCCTGAGTACACCTTGCAGAGCACCCAAACTTGTGGTCCTGGCCGATCGCGGCAAGACCCTCCGGTTCCTCAGCCCGAATGAAGTCCGGCTTGACGTCGACGCCATGAGGAACTGGCTCAAGGATAAGGAGTACACCGATCACCAGCCGTGGAATAGTTCTTTTGCTCCCGGTGGCAGCAAGTAAGCCTCCCCTCCCACGTCCATCTGCGCGCTTAGCACCTGACGTCATCTTTCTTCAAACAGTGAATGGGTTTTGGATTACTTGGCACAGTTCCTCAGCCTCGTCTACGGTCAGACGACCAGAGTCCCCCGTGCTGTTCTCATCCTTGCCACCGGGGCCATCGGGACACTCCTAGTACAGTTCTTGCACACCGGTGTGTCAAAGAAACAGGACCCCCGACCAAAGAAGCCCTTGCCTCAGCACCTCAGGAGGCCGCCGCCCGTTTCCACCCCCGCTCAGCCCCCTGCCGCCCCTGCAACTAGTAATGCAGCTACTACCAGCTCTACGAACACGTCCTCCCCTTCGAAGCCCAAGAAGAGACGCGGCAAAAACTAATATCTCCTAACCCTCACTTAATTCTACACCTTAACCCCAAACACGGCCCGATGCTGTCTCTTTGCGGTCCCCCTCCATCGGTTTACTATGTATGTTGCCAGTTTCCGGTTGAATTATTGTACTAGCATGTATTATGGCTCGTTCTGTTCCCTTTCTATCTTTGTTCTCTTTTGCGCTGGTGTAGAGATGTGTGATCTATCTGTCCCTTTCGTAGCGCTAAAATATTCGCACTTGTGTCCGTTGAGCTTTCCGTCAATGTTTTTGGAATAAAATAAACCCCCGTGGACCCTCCCAGCTTGCGACCCAAAGTTTGTTCCACTTCCGCTCTCTCGAAAGGGGTGGTGATATTACCCATTGGGTCTATTGTAACCAAAGCACACCGTTGGCGATATGAAGGCGAGGGTTTAATAATATAGAGGCAGATGAATCGACTCCGTAAACTACTCCTTCCAGGGGTATTCCAACTTAGGTTGGTCTTTCCTTCGCCATAGCTTCTTCCTAGCGCACAAATCAACGATGTGACAAAGGAGGGAGGGTGGTATCACGTACTTTCTCTTGGTGGTGACGTTTTCAGCGAATAATTCGGTGCAGTGGGCGGCTTTGAACTCGCGGATGAATCGCGGATCCCTAGGGCAGTCAGTTCAGCGTAACAAGGCGGATCGCGTGCCAGCGAGCATACCAGAGTTCACTAGCGATACCGAGGTCCTTGCAGCACCTCATCAATGCGTTGCTCTTGCATGCTTCGGTAGCAGTTGGGATTCCGGAGGGGTCGAAGTACTCTTGCTCGCCCCTTGCGATCGCTACCAACCTAGAAATTACCCGCCAAAACTTCAGTATGCCACAAACCGACAAGGGGGTTCTAGTGGGTACCTGCCAAGGCATACAAGCGCGTACTCTCTGCTGACCACCCTTGGTCCAACGTTCGTCTCGCTGCGAGGGGCAAGGCCCCACCCGCCAGGGCCGAAAGCCTTGTTGAGAATGCGGCGGTATTTGATTTCGGGAAGGTATATCAGGCCGTCTGTGTAGTATTTCAGAATTGAACCTCGGTGTGGAGTTGGCGCAAGGGGACGTACCTGGCTTGATCTCAATGTCGATAGGGTCCACCGGGGTCAAGAGGATCTCAGATATCTCCTTGTCGAAGGGTAGCGAAGATAGGCCGTGGAAGCTTCGCGACCAGTCGGATGGCGAACCATCTCCACTGCCTTCTGCCCATGAGTGACCGTTGTTGTTAGCTACGCTACGGTTACCGTTTCCATTGCTATTGCTCGTGGCGGTAGTCGCGTTTCTATGGGAGAGAAGTTGGTCTAATTCTTCAGCGTTTCTGTCAGCGGTGGTAGCTGACTTTTTGGGTTCCGTCTTGGAAACTGAGTCAGGCGCGATGTATACCATGCTCCTGGAGAGAGATGGCGGTAGTCTGCCCTGCCTCGTGCGAGACATAGCGGTCCTGAAGCCTCGGGTTGCGACGCGGCTGGCCATGATTGAGGATGACGGTTAGGAGACGGTGAAAGCCACAGGCGCGTCACGCTCGTTTTATGCTTGATCGTTGTTAACACCACTGTCTCTGGGGTTGACGAGGCGATGCAGATCCAACGGTCGACCTCAACCCCGTCGAACATCGACAGACCCCAATCTAGCCTGTCCAATCGACCGCTGTCAAGAGCCTCTATCGCTCCGACACTCCGGCCCTCCTCGTCCTTGGGAAACTCAAGACCAATATCTCGGTTATCCCAACGACCGACTTCACGACTCTCTCAAAGACCAGCAAGTCGACAATCACATCATCCTCCTCCCCATTCGCAGATATCCGCTAAAGTCTCGGGTTTGATTCATACCCTTGTCGCTCAAATAACGGGCATCACGAACGAGAACGATCCGGAAAACTATAGGATCGCATGCGATTATGCTAACAAGCACTTGGAACTGGGGATGCTTGGGATCAGTGGGGTGGTAGGAATCGGTTGGGATATGAAGAAGGCGGATGCTCACTTTGCAGGGTGCGTTCGCTCTTCGGTTCACTCGGACTTTATTTCCCGTTTGGATTCATGTGGCATGGACGGTCGGCTAATGTCGTAGATTAGTGAAAAAGGCCCAAATCCGCTCTCATGGTGACCTTGCTTCTGCGATTGATGCGGCGTACAAACAACTCAAGGAGCGCGTCGAGAGGAATATCGATCTAGACGCGGAAGTCAAGGTTGGTTCACCTCCCAGTCAAGATTTCGCGAGCTGACATCCAGTTTACTGTCTCTGATAGATATCTCGTCTTCCTGATCACCTACAGTTTCTGGTATTCTCTTCGGTCGGTCTGTTGCTGACTGTCGGAATAACACCCTTTATCGTAGGCTACTCTCTCCCTTCCGCCAGATCAGTCGACCCACGAGTTCGCTGAATCATATCTCCAACGCGTCTACAACCCTCCGAAACTCCCTGGCCCTTTGACCTGGGCAGATATCCTTGCTGAGGAACCTTTCCACGGACAACACTGGGAAGGGGTCTACGGTTTACCACCTGGCTCCACTGTAGAGGGATGGGAAGATCAATCAAGCGGAAGCAGCGCTTCTCTTTCCCCATGGGACGATGACGTGGACAATCTCAGTCGCGATGACGGCTCGGACTCCCTTTCGCTTGCGGGATCCTTGACCTCAATGCAACTCGAGAACGAGGGCCCGCTGAGGATCGAGGGAGGGGGAGACGATGATGTTCTGGAGGATGTCCCAGAGTTCTATAAACACCGTCAAGCATTCGAAGACTTGCAAGCGAGGCAGTATTGGAGACCGGAGTGGCGCATACAGGCCGACCTGGACCGCCCCTTCAGCCTCGGTGATCACTCAACCCTCGCCCCTTCTCTTAACAGGATACAGAAAGGCTCCACGTTGGGTATTTTCGGGGCAGCGGCACACGAGGTAAAGCGCTCCAGCCCTCGTTGGGTATCGGGCTTATGATTGTCGTAGAAATACATCCCCGAGCATTATGCTGTCCGGGAAGTACTCATGGGTCTTCAAAATTTCGAGAACCTTATGTTTACTTGGGTGGATTCTGGGGATCACCCGCTTTCGTATCAGGTGCAGGAGTTCCCATTCTAGCTTGTGTCGGTGCAACTAACCTCCATGCATAGCCTTCAAAATCGCCGAGGCTCATGCACTTGACTCTTGATTCCCAACTTTCGATCATCTCTGCCTTTGCACGTCTGGCGACCACTCTCCAACACCTCCGCCGATTCGTCTCAACTGTTTTTGTGAAAGCCACAGACCGGCCAAAGGGCGACGATGGGGATAAGATCTCCTATATCCTCAACTTTCGGAGGAGGAACTCCAGGACTCTCGAGGCATTCGCTGAGGCCGTAGACTTCGAAGTGCGGAGGTTCGATGCTTGGTGCTCTGCTAGAGAAGAGGATATCTGCCATGCTCGGGGCCCTTCCACGGCGGCTGAACAGCCGTTGGTTGTCAGTTTACTCAACCTGGAAAAGTCCGCCCGAGATGAGTTTGGGGCCACTTTTGGCGTGTTAAAGAGTATCCTGGAAGATGTCACCCAGAAGGCGTCAACCTCCCGAAAGTATCAAGTTCACTTTGTAAAGTCGAGCGTCGCTGATCCCTCTGCGATACCGATATGGGATTTAACCGAGATTCAGAACAACGTCCCCCCAACGGTCGTCACCACCCATCTCCTAAATGCACTTCTGTACGCCGTTCGCGAACAGGACTTGATGGGAGAGACTACCATTTCGGCGACACTTATGAGGGTCTTCTCCAAAAGTGCCGAGCCTGTCTGGTCGATGATTGGGGCATGGATCAAGGACGGGACGCCGATCCACGATTTGTCGGCTCTCGGGGCTCCTGTGGTTCCCGAAGATGATGGAGAGAACGACCAAGGAGGTATAGACGACGAGTTCTTCATCGAGGACAACGAAATGCCCTTGCTGGACCCCGACTTCTGGGCGGAGGGATGCACTCTGAGAAAGGACGGAAATGGGGTCTCACAGGTGCTGCCCGTATTCGTCGAGCACGTGGCCCATGACGTATTAAGTGCGGGGAAGGCGGTTGGGCTATTGAGAGCCCTTGGCGGGGATCCTCAACCTGACGATTCTGGCGATCCAGATGCGACCCTTGTGGATGCTAGTGTCAATTGGAAGCAGTTCGAGGCACTTATCTGGGAATTTAGTTCCTCCGGAGAGGAGAGCGGGGAGGCGGTCATGCTCCCCACTTCAGCCGAAGCCCTCTCCAGGATCGTCCACGAGGACCTCTACCCTCGCTACCTCTCCACCCAACAGGCGCTTACGAAGGTCCTGCTAGGGGACTGTGAGCTCGAGCACCACCTGAACGTGATGGAGGACTGTTACTTTATGAGGCGGGGGGACGTGATGAATCATTTCCTCGACTCACTTTTTGCCAAAATGGACTCACAACAGGCTTGGTTCGACTTCCACTTCCTCAACAGCGCGTTCCGAGATGTCGTGGAGATGAGCTATCACAGGTGGATCGACCCTTCGCTCGTTCGCCTCTCGTATCAGGATAGCTCGGATAATGCGACTACCAGGAGCGTGAGAGGGTTGGATCCGTTGTTTGTGGAATACGCCGTCCCGTTCCCATTGACCTATATCTGCGGCCCGAAGGCGATCCAATCCTATTCTTCGATCTTCGTTTGGTTGACGCAAATCAAACGGGCGAGGAGTCTTTTGGAGAATACAGTCTTGCGCGGGTTAGGGCTCGCGTCCAGGGACCCTCACCAACAAGCAGAGATGAAAGCTTTCTACGCACTCCGGAACAAGTTGTCTTGGTTTGTTAAGTGAGGGATAGCGTTATCATTTCCTTCCATTCGGCTTACGCTTTCACCTGACACAGCACTCTACTTGACTATGTCTCGACCTACGTGTGTCCTTGACCATTCCTTTCGGTGACGACAGCGTGGCAGCTTACCGGGCATTCGCAGGTCATTCAGATTGAAGTCCGGAAATTCCACAAACGCCTTCAAGAAATCAAATCGCTCGACGAAATTATCCAACTGCACAGCGAATAGTAAGCCCCTTCGTTTATCCTCTGGTACTGGCAGCTTCTCAACCTGAAAAAGCGTCGAATCGATCAAAAGCAGGTGCTTTCTACAGCCGAGGGTACGGTGAATGAGACTCGCTAGCGCGGGCTCCTGGCTAAAGAGTCCGTTCTGACTAGGCTGCCTCAATATACCGCTCCGTCCTTTCGGTCCTCGATATCTCTCTTTACTTTACCGAATGTTTCGCGACCTTCAAGGGTGAATTACCTCAAGATAATATCTCTCGAAGTCGGGATTTATCAGCCTCACTACGCTTCAGAAGACACAGGAGTAAACGACTTCGTCGGTTACGCAAGGACACGATCGAGTTCTCCCGCAATGGGCGAGACCATGAAGGGGGCAGTATCGATCCCAATATGGAAAGCAGCGATTCAGAGCAAGGAGGAGATGACGATGACGAGGGATATAGTATGGAACCGCCCTCTTTCATCGGGGACACTACCATTTCGTTCACGGAGGAAGATGCATTCACGAGGGTGGACAAGATGTCGAGGGAACTCGATGGACTCATTCGGTTCATTCGTCGCGGCGTTGAGAGTCTCGGAAGCAAAGGTGGGCCAGAATCATCAACATTCGGTGTCCTGTCGTTCGCTCTGGAAGATTGGGATAGATAGATCTTGTATTATGATACAACGGGGACTACTGATACAGGTGTCTAGTACAGGCGAGAAACGCAGGACGAGGCACATTCCGGGCTTTCCACTCGATGTGAACGACCGAGAACGGTCACAGATGCGGCGCCCAACCCGGGTACATCCTCCCCTGGGACGCCAAATATTAGAAGTGGGGCGCGTATCGACAAGATTTGGTCGGCGTACCAGATTCGCAGGGTCCGTAGCTTCCTGGATGACCATCTGCACCAAGTTGCCGGTCGATATTTCCTTCAAGTGCCCTTTCCCATTCGAGGTATAAATACCCCTTAGCTTCTTTCCGATTGGATCCAGCGCATTCTTTGCCAACACCTTGAGATCGGTCAAAGCTTTCACGTTGTTATTGTTTGCGTGTTTTGACTTTCTATCCTGCACGACTGGTCAGCAACCCCTGGTCCTGTCCGGTCGTAGGCGGCTCTTACCAATCTCCGTTTCTCATCCTCCCATTCCATCAACGGGTCGTGAAGAAAAGCATCCAAGACGCTCATGAGGCAATCTTTGTTTGTGCGCAAAATCTGCAGCGTAATCTCACAAGCGATGCGGAAAAGACCTGAAAATGAGTGAGTACCACTGAACAGTAGGACGATACAAAGCCCACCCTCGGGCCCCGTCACACCGAGAGCGTCAACAAGGTTTTGGGTGAGTCGAAAGGGAACGCGCTCAGGTGTTTCCAAAGTTTTCCCCTACATCACGTCAAGGGTTGTCACGTTTCGAGGTAACAGGAGGACGTACCTTCTCGAAAAGGCAGTTGAAGTCAACGTGCACAACGTCCCCGGTGTGCGAATCCATGAGGATGTTTTCAAGGTGACGATCGCCGAGACTACAATCAGGGTCAATAGGCTGAGTTGGGGAAAGATAATGACTACCATACCCAAGGATGAATCCGATGATAGACATAACCGCCGCAGTTCGACTGTAGGCCAAGCGACTCGACAGCCATACAGAAGGTTCTGGGAAGGTCTCCAGGAACCATACGTGGAAAACGGGTGGGAACCTATACCACGGTTCACCTTCAGCGTTCAAACGAGGAGACAGAGCTGCACAAACTGCTTAAGGACTTCTACTTGGAATATTTCCGCAACCTCTTTCGGGGACTCTGCCCCCTTTATCCGGCCGAACGCATGCGCCAGTTCTGTGCTCTAATGAACTTTTCAATTCCGTTCGAAATAAATACAGAATGGTGACCTACCCATCCACCAGGGATATTCCGTTGTTCGTACAGTTTCACCAGCACGTTGCGCACGGGAACAGTGTTAGAGACCCATTGGATGAACCCACATTCCTCGTTTAGAGTGACAACACCGTAAGTGCGGATGTCTACAACCACTGTAAATGACCTCGCGCGTCGCGTGAAGGAAAATCTCACAGAGCTTTCGTCTTCGGGATTCGGAATTGGCCTTTAACAGTTTGTTTATGATTCCGTTGAAGTCCATCAGGCGGGCGTCCTTCCGTAAGTCGTCCTTTGGTTTTCCAAGGAAGACATATGACTGGCCATTGCTGCCTCTTATGCTGATTTTCCTCGGCTTCGCCAAGGAACGCATGACCTCGATCTCGTCGTAGAGAACTACGAAAAGTTAGGTCCAGAATCCAGGAAAACAAAAAGAGAGTTGACAAACATTCAAAAGTGGGAGCATCAATTGGGAAAGGCTGATGAGTCGTTTCGGATGAAGAAGTAGGTGGGAAGTTGGCTATCAACGACTCCTGGAGGGGGATGATTACTCTGGAGGGTGCAAGCTTGAAGAGGTTTGGGAAGTGTTTCTGCATATTCAGGGTCTTCCTGTCATCCTTGATGGGGTAGTCACATAAACCGAGCAACTCGTTCGTCATTGTCAGTGAGTCATCAATGAGACCCGGAACCTCTGTATCCCTATACCGGGGGTCTGACTTTTGCGTCCAGCCAGATAAGCGGCTTGTATCGGAGGTACCGAAACTGAACTCACTTTCAACCGATCTAGGAGCCTCTTCCCTCGCGTCGCTCGGGTTTGTTTCGTAGACTTGACCACGGATATGAATAACCAGAGTGCTTGCTTAGGATATTCCCCGATTATCCGAGAAATCAAGTTTGCAAGCAGCTTGTAAACTTCACTGCTCCCATGTCCGACACGTGAAGCGATCTGAGGAAAGGCCGGGAACCACTACAAGATGTAGAAATTAGTATCGTATGGTCGAGAGGGAGTAAAACAAACCTTATACGTGGGTATCGCTTCGATGGCTTTTGAGACTTCCTGATTTACCTTCTGATTGGACTCCATCTTTAGATCCGGGTCATCTTCCCCCAGATCCAACCACAGCGTCAGCAGACGTGGTACGGTTTGATACACGTATTTCGATCCGGCCTTGATTGCTTTCGAGTAGAACCTGATCGTGTTGAGGTTCATGCGAGAACCTCTACTTTTACAGCTTAGAAAAAGGTAACCGATAATAAAGGGTTCACCCGCCTTGTGCGTAAATCAGCCTGTGGCAGCATTTTGAAACATTCATCTTGGAAATGACCAAGGTGGAAGTGACCGCTCTCCCACCTGGAAGGCGTTAGTTGCATAAACAATGAAGCGATCTTTCTCCCTACATTGTGAGTATCTCGGCTCCCGCTTGGAAGGCCTTCAGAACTTCGGTTGGCTGATACCTCTCCGATTCATTCATCCAACGGGCACGAGTCGCGAGGGCCTGAATGATTGTGAACGGAACGTAGGATGTACGTGAGATGCGAGATTACCTTGGCCTTTGACTTGCGGTTCTCCTGATCGTCAGCGTGCGGTGAGGAACGAAGCGCATGTTCCAGCTCCTGAAGAGCCCGGAGTGGTTCACCCGTAGCCTTTATCAACTTCGCGCTCTCCAGAAACCAATACGGCGCTGCCCTACACTGAGCTTGCAACATCGCGCTGTAAGCAGTTTGCCAATGACCAGCCTTTCTGGCTATCTTCGAACTATCCAACCACGTAAGCCCGATAACGTTATCCTCATCTCCTTCTTGGTTACCACTGCCGGGTGTTCGTTTAATAATACTTATGTGTCACATGTGAGTCACTCACTTGATGCCAAAGGCAGTCCGCCGCATGCTCAGGATCGGCTCGCGGACCCTAAAAGCGGGAAGGGTTGCATCCAATCTGGCAGCCAAGGCCCCAGAGAGCTCCCGTAGCGGGCGTGGTGGAGGCCCGGTGGATACTGAGCTGATCAAGTCGACCTCCTGTAGCATATGTAGGTCCAAGACAGATTGGTAACAGCCACGATACCCTCTTGCACCGACAGCCGTGATAGGGGCACCAAGCAACTTGCGTGCGGAGATGAGAGCTGTAGCGGGTGGCTCTCCATTGTGGTAAGCAAGGAGGACTCGAGCGAACACCGTGTGCGATGTATCGGTTTCCGTCCGATCAAGGCAAGTTTGGACCTCTTGCCAGTCACCAACCATCCACGCACTCTCGACCTGGAAGCCAATCAAGGCTGGCTCCCATTCTGGATTACGGGTGAGCACGCCCTTGACATGTGTACGGAGAGTGTCTAAGATTCACGTCAGCCAAATCACGAATGTCCGAGAATGAAAACATCGACCGTAGTGCCCCAGGTTCCGAAGGCAACGCAGGAGTCCAATATGGTAGTCGAGGTTGTTCGGGTTACTCTGTAGCTTGACTTCCCAACAGCTCTGGGCAGATGTCCACCGGCCCGTACTCTCGTGCTGCCGAATCTGGTGTTCTAGTGACGGCGATAAGACCAGAGTCGAAACGCCTTCCATCCCGTCAGGTTCGTCGAGTTTGGCATATATCTCGTGGAGGTGCTCGTAGTAGGGCTGTAAATCGGCTTCTGCAGCGTCGTTCACTTTTAGGTCGAAGACTTGCCCCTCGAAGCTCATCAAGGACCGCGCGAACGCCTTGCACTGAAGAGCAGCCCGAGCCACTAGTTCGCGAGGTATGCTGGACAAAATAGAGTCCACGCGCAGTAACCGTTGCTCCGTTTCATCGTCCCCGTACATCCTGCCCCGTCTGGTCCCGACATCGGGTTTCTTGCTGGTCGCTTCTTGTCGAACTAATCGAACCCACTTGTTCAGGTGATCCATAAGCATAAAGATTGCCTGGCGGAATGTCAGGGGACTCTGGGACTTCGGGAACGAATATCACACCTGAGTACTGAGAAAACGTTTATCGTTGGTCGACTTTCCATTTGGATTGACTTGGTCTTGCAACACGGTCAAAATCTCCAGGCGGATGAATTCAACCTCTTCCTCCGACCCGAATATCATGAGGTTCAGGACCAGATGCGGAAGTAACCGATGAGCGATGCTGGCGTCCTTGTGCACGATGATCCAGTGGAACAATGGGAATATTGCATTAACGTGGGTTCCGACCGCCTTATCGAGGAGATACGCCGTCCATTGCTGGATCCACTCTCGGTAAGTAGGCTGAACCAAATACACGACGCCAGAGTCCCTGATTTCGAGTTGGTTCCTCTTGTGATACTTAGATTCTAGGAATGGCGCGACCGTTTCCACAACGTGCTTTGGTAGAAGCTCCCAGCGACGCCGAACCTTTAGGGTTACAGATGAGGGCGGTGCCGCAGAAAGGATGTTGGGCGTGAACTTGCAGAACTTGAGTAATTCTTGTATTACGTAGGCAACTTGAGTCTGGTAGTTGAGGTCGCTTGCGGAGCGGAACACTACAACGAGGACGTCGGATATAAGATATAGCGCGAATGCTACGGCGTCGTTCTCGTCGTTGAAATTGCTGAACAGGGTAGCATGTTCGTCACCCGATGGGAGCTCGAAGCGGTCTGGGTCTACGGCCCCGAAGATTCCAAGGCAGTGGTAAGCGAGTAACCTCAAGGGTTCCGCATTGTCATCATCCCGAGCTGCCGCAACCATGAGTTTCGAGACAATCTCCGAAACAAGAGGGGAGAAGGCATCTCCTGACGCAAGATCGTGAATGAACCCGGAGTGTTTCGATAACATGAAAGACTTCAGCTCCTCCATCGCCTGACACGCGACCGCGTAATTCTCATTTGAAGTGCGATTTAGTATCCTCCACAGTTGGTTCTCTGGCGTTTCGTCATTGCGAAGTTCCGACAGCCTCGTGCTGACCGTCTGCAGTTCTTGATACCTCCGTAGGTCGGCTATCTCGTCAAGGTGGGAGCCGAGCTTGTCGCCACATTCGGTGACGATGTACTCGAGGCACTCTCTGGCCACAACTCGTTCTTCCCGGCTGAATTGCTCCCACGACGCGAGGAACGCTGCGCTGGTTACACCGATGTAAAGGCCGAGATCCGACGGTTGTAAGGTTTGTAAGAACACTTTCCAGGTGTCGAGGGTCACCGAAACAAGGGGAGAAACCCCGAGCATGGCCTGAAGGAGTGCCATCGTCTAAGTTTGTTAGATATAGCTCCCTGATATCAACAGATAGGGACTCACCTGTAGCCCGATGCCACTGATCGCATTCCCAATATAGGAGATGAACGGGGCAATCCCACCGATAATCTGACGCTTCATCTCGACAGGTTTCTTGCCGTACATATCGTGGAGAGATTCGCTAAGGCGCATCACAATTGCGAGCATGTTTGCTGTCACAAACTCCTTGGTAGCAACTTCTTGGTTAGGAGGGCGGGTTTTCCTGGAAGGAGACTGGGAGGTCGCCACTTGGACTCTTCTGAACCCATCTATTACCTGAGCACCTTGAGCAACCAGTGTGGGGTCCGAGGTCAACGGAAGACAACTTACAAGGGCCTGCATTTCTGGATCCCCATTATGCATGGCGATGACAAGTTCGGTGAGCAGCGGGACGTCACAGCTGAGGATAAAACTCTCAAGAGTAACCCTCTGTTGACCAGTGTTCTCGTTGAGAAGGTCCAAAGTGAAAGCCAGAGATTCGTCGATCGCGTTCGGTTCCTGGAGTAAGAATATACGAGCCAGCAACTCCGCTGCTAGCCCTAGAACAAGGGTGGAGATATGTTCTCCAAGCGTATTCCCGATGTAATCCAAGACGGGGCGGTTCCTTTGTATGATGAATTTGGGCAGAGTCTCCGATAGTGTGTGCCGTATGAACTCTGGTGCGCCCAACGAAAGGAATCGACACAGCTCGGCCAATAGCGTGGGTTCAGAGTTGACTCGGGACATTGTGTAATCAACGATCTGGCCCATGTATGGGGACAGGAAGTCATAGTGAGATTTCTTGTAATATTTCGCGAGCTGCATCAACTACAAAAGCGTTGCACATCAGCGATACTTCAGCGATCAACCGCGACTTCACTCACCTGTAGGTATGCGGTTCCGCGGATGGCGTGATTTGGTTTTCCGATCTGAGAAAATACCGAACAGATGGCCCGTCCTAAAACATGACCCACAGCAACTCTTTGCCCGGTGAACAGTCGTCGGGGATTGAACGTTTCCTGACGTACTTCGAAATATGTCCGAGAACCAAGAGAGTCGTCTCTTTGTGTGTGTCTGGCCGCTTGAGTCCTCTCAGAACCGAATCCGTCAGCGACGAAGCTTTGTCATTTGCATTGGTTTGATACAACCTAATCAGCTCAGTAGCAACATGACTGCACAAACGGTGTAAGCGTTCGTAGTGCCGCGGTGGCATCGGAAACTTACCCTGCTGCCAGGCGGGTATGACGACGATCGTTCATTAACCCCTTGGCACAAATACTGTGGGCAGTGCTCAGAGCAGATGTGGAAAGTCCCGATTGGTGGTGTTTGAGGCACTGCCGCAGACTTTCCATCACTGCCTGGTGTACCGCAGGCGTCACCTCTTTGCCCGATGGTCCTTCCAACAACATCTCAAGGACCTGTGAGCAGGTGGTCAAGATAATATATCCATGCTTCGGGGTGAACTCGGGGGTACAATCGGCCTCTGGATGGATGAGGGAACACGCGAGGTTGCTGATCTCCTTCGCTAATGCTACACGTCCCTGCTCCAGGGGTTTGTACAACAGTTTACTACTGAACGTGAGCGGCCTGGAACTGGTAGTATTCGCGAAGCACGAACCTCTCATAGCGGCTGCGAATGTCGGAAAGTGCACGGGTCATAAACGAATTCCTTGACATGGAAGTGTCATCTTCCATCCAATCGACGGAATCCGGTGCGATGATCCTTTCGACCAGCCCTCTCACGCGCGACATCCACTGGACTCTTCCATGAGCAGGTTTGACATCTGGAGCCTCTAAAGCGGTATGCCGGATCGCTTCCAGCACCCTCCCTATCCTTCCGGTGGTGGAACGAGGACTGCCCCTTAGTTGAATCAATCGGACCTCAAGTGCATGCAAAGTCTCTTCGTCGTACGTCCGTGTACACTTGCTAATATACGACACGGCAGCATCCTTGGTTAAGGTCGAATCAGAAATGCACGCTACAGACGCGTATGTTCAACGTACTTGAAAAGCGTTTGGCAATTCCTCCGAGAGGATTGAATCGATAACGGGGACCAAGTCCGTCACGGTGCACACTGGGCCCATCACGTATTCGTGGAAAGCGGCATCGAAATGATCCCAATCACCCTGTGAGCTGTGCTCGAGACGATAGAGGATCGCGCGGGACTGGATAGCACGCGAAGCGTTTTCAACGCCGCTCCCGTCACGGCAAAACGGTTGGATAACTTGTAGAATACGGGACACCGCCTTGATACGCTCTGTTGGGGGTGACGAGCACGACGATGACAGAAAATGATCGCAGAGGTCTCTCGACGTAGAGACCGCACGTCGAGTGTGATGGACAAGTAGGTCTTGGCACAGCGTTGGGGGCGAAAGTGCTCTCAGAACGATTGCGCTCAAGAAACTAAGGAACAAAGGAAGTTGAGACGGTTTACGGATAACGACAGAGTCAGGGACGGCGTCCTCCTTTCCGCAGATTAGGAATTGAGCTGAAAGAGTACAACGGACATCTCACTGCATCAAAAACCGTGTTGTCCAAACCTCTCCCCTGAACCCCGAACAGGTGGATCTTCCACGGTAGGTTGGGCTTGATAATTGAGTTGATATAGTCTGGACACTGGGTAAGGTTTGGGAGTGAAATTCAAGTGACGGAGAGCGCACCATCACATATACCGAGGCACTTGGATATAATGCTTCCGAGAGTGACCCACGTCGTTGCTTTGTCCTCTCCTAGCTTGGTACTATTTCCTAAGGACTGAAGTAGCTCGAAGATCACATCCAGAACGTTTCCCCTCAACGTTTGTGGGCTGACAACGACAGCACTTTGAGGTACGTCAACGGAGCACCACTGATCCAACACATAGTGCAGACCGGCTAGCGTCGTGAATAAAAGTTTCGCACCCGAGTCGTGGCCGACGAATAGTGACGGCTTGGAGGAAACGGCTCGTGAAACCACCTCAAGGATGAGCTCTATGAGTTTGATTTTCTCGTGTAATAGGTCCCATTGCCACCCTTGTGGGCTCGGAAGTTTCGAAAGATAATAGCGGCAGAAGTTTGAGATGAGCGGTACCCAGTCTTCGTCGGAATCCAATCCTAGGCTGGAATTGCTGAGATCGCCGTGCAGAAGTTCAAGTAGATCTGCGGACTCCTTGTTTTGCAGTGTCGGTACCGGTCGCGGTAGAGAGGAGGATGGTATGGATAGGCTGGAATCCATGCCCGATGCTGACCATGGGCGAGGTGAGAGAGAACACGGTATGTCACAGATCACGGTTTGTTGTCACAAACTAATTACGACGCGGCGCACGGGAGGTGCGTGAGGAAATACAATAGACAATGTGTCTACCTCCTGCCAGCACGACGCTTTTCCTTCGCCTTTTCCCGGAGCATCGCCTTCTCTTCCGCCCTCTCTGGCTCGATAGACGCATGAGCCTTCTTGAGCCTTTCATTGTACATCCTGTCCTTCTCTTGTTGTTCCTTCTGCTTGACGGCCGCCAAAAACCTCGCATCCTTCCGCAACTCTCTGATCGCACCCTTCTTCTCCTGTTTAAGTTGCCTACGCAGTTTTGTAGACTCGTTTCTCTCGTGGTCGGGGTCACGGTTCCGGAGGTAATTTGAAGAATGCTCCTCGAACTTGGGCACATAGGACGGAATCGGAATGGGTTTGTGCATCTGAAGACGAAGGGGCGTCCTCTGTTGTTTGGAGAATTTGAGGAGCTTAGATAGAACCAGGTTTATCTCAGCAACTCGATCCTAGGTCGCGGTCAGAGTACAATTTAGAAGCGATACGCGACGTCCTACCCGAAGTGCCCCTGGAAGACGATCCACATCTAATTGAGCGAGGATGATCTGCACGGGCGAGTAGAGCTCTAAAAAGCCGTCGAGACTCTTGTACCGATCTGCAAATCGGTCCAGTAGGGTGAGGCACGTTCCAAGCAAGTCTACCTTCACTTGTTCGCCTCCGACCCCAAGGAGGATAGCAGGAAGGTCCGGGGTTCCCAAGGATAGCTTTCGTGCCCTCTTTGTGTCCAGTCTCAGCTCTGGGTGTGTACCGAAGTCCGGGGACGGGAACGATCCTGGGAGAGACGCAACGTCCTTTATCCTGTGCGGAGAAAGATGCAGAAGAGTATTCGCCAGGAATGTCACGACCTCGGGAACAAATCGCTTGGAGTAATCCTCGAACTGTAGCCACAGTGTACAAATGAAGAGACCGCTACAGATGTCGCCGAGATTCCTGATGCGACACAGACCCAGGTATGACGCCATCAAGAGACGAGCTGGGCCGATGACAGGGTGGTTCAAGTCACTAGCAGACCAAATTGACTCCGTTGTCCTCAACAGCATCAATTCCGGCAGGCCAGGCCAGGTCTTAACCTCTGGCTTCGTCGCGCCTCTTGACAGTCCGAGCCGAAGGTTCTTCTGCATCAGCGCCAGCTTCTCGGTGAAGTGCTGGGCGGATACGGTGGGGTACGCTTTTGATAAGGCAAAAAGATGGGGAATTAGAGCGGAAAGTAGGGTGAACCGAGGGGAAGGTGGAGTCGTGATATGCAAGATGTGGTCGATAAGTACGCCAGTCAGTCCCTACGGGAATTGAGCGTATCAGCAAAGCGTGGAGAAATGTGAAGGAACGGGATACATTACCTGAAGCTTTAACTTGTTGTCTTCAGCGAGGCTAGGATAGTGAAGCGTTCGTATCCGATGGACCACCGTCGGCACGTCCTCATCTTTAACGTCTCCAAGGATGTCCAAAAACTCCTCGTGTGACCCCGGACATGGGAACGTATACGGGAGTTCTTTCTCTGCTCTCTGCTTGCCTGTCTTTCCCTTTCGTTTTGGCACAAGTTCGGCATCATCTCCCTCCTCAGCTGAACCCATACCCTCAGCTTCGGACTCCGTGTTATCTTCATCCTCATCGTCGTCTTCGTTGTCTCCGTCTTCCGACCCTTCTTCCCCATACTCGTCCCCTCCTCCGCCCTCATCGGACTCATCGGTCCCTTCCTCTTGTAACCCCGGGCCAAACCCATCTTCACAGTAGAAATCGTCCTCGAGATCATCTCCGCCAATTTGCTTGAGACGCTTCCTTCGCCCATTCTCACCTTCACTGTCAGAGTCTTCTCCTCGCATCCTCCTCTGTCTCTTCCTCTCCGCCCTCTCCAGCGCCTGCTTTTCCTCAAATGCGAGCTCCTCCTCCGTCTTCGTCCGGTCCTTGGGTTTGGCCCTCTGTTCGAAAGCGAGCTCTCTAACAGCTTTGTCATACTCCTGATCCTCAGTGCTCGGAGTTTCCACAGCAGCGTTGAGCTTCGCTTCGTCAGCGGATCTCTCCGTATCGACGGTGTAAAGCAATGAACGTAAAGACTCTAGGTCTTGATCGAGTTGGTGTCGGAGGTCCTCGTCCTTTTCGTGTTGCATCTGACGGAGATGCTGAAGGGCGCGTCAGCGATACGGGGAACGCAGCTGAGGAAGGACGGACTTTATGCTCCTTGCTTTTCGCAATGACTTCAGCCATGACTTCGCCCTTTGTTTTCTTCCGCTCTGGCTGAAAATAACCGCGCATTGAGGAGGAATACATGGGTGAAGAAATTCATAATACCCACCCCTTCGTCGTCGTCATCCTCGTCGCTCTCGAAACCACCAAAGTGAACCTTCTGGACAGTTCTCGGGTCGATCTGACCAGCATCTTCATCGTCATCGTTAAGTCCAAGCCCGGTGTTATCAAAGTCATCCAACTTCGATAGACTTTGCCCATAGTGGGTGAGTTCGTCTTCCTCCTCCAGGTTGAACAATGCACCCTTGGACTCTCGTTGCCGTTCCCTGGTGAAACGTTCAAGCATACGCTCCTCGGGGGTCATGGTGGGGTCATTTTCACCAAAACGGCGATCCAATATTCCGCCGGAGCGATCTTTATCTTGGTACTCTTTGAGAAGAGTTTTTGTACGCTATTCAACGTGCAAATCCACTTAACGAGTGATGTCAGACGTTTGGCTCCCCACGCACTTGTTGAATCCCTGCTTGTTTACTCTGGGCAGGTCGACCAACAGCGCCCTTAATCTTCCTCCCACCAACATCGTGTTTCGTCTTCGCGACCTGAACATCGAACGGATTCATTTTTTGCTGAATCTCGCGAAGTTGTGCAGCCCGCCTCTCGTCGACATTTTCGTTCTTTGAGCGTTTCCGCTTGGTCCCTTGCTGATTTTTAGTTACTCCAGCTTGAGATAACGCCGACTTCAGCTGGGATAACTGGGATCCCTTGGCCATGGAACACGGAGACGGAAGGACGGAATGAAAATTAAGTAACCCTAACCCCAGCACTCTCGATCACCTGCTGACATAATCTTGCTGGTCTCGGCGGCCATCCTCAGGCTTGTCGTGGAATATTGGCCGGATGCTTTCCAGCGTGTGAGCATGAGGACTAGCCCGGTGGGCAGCCTGCAAAGGCACTATTTTCAACACAGTAGTTTGTACATAGTATACCGTAATTTATTCTGAAACTCCCGCTTGCAATACATCCGCGAACTGTCGACTGGGGCTTTGCTATTGACAGGGCTAAGCAAACGCTCTTCAAGGTCCGAATGTGAGTGTTATCCAAAATACACTCGGTCGATTTAGAGTCATCAATTCCTGGCCGTGCGCGTGAGTGCTAGGACCCCAGGCAGCCCGTATCACTTTCATAAAACGTGTCCAGTCTGGCGTTCCGTCACTGCAATCGTATTCCCGACCGGAGAAATAACTGACATTTCACCAAGGTGACACAATATACGTATGGAAGTCGGCCGTCAAGGGGGTCGTCCAAGGTCTCAGGGTCGTCGCATAAGTGAGAAACAGGAGAACGCGCAGAGACACCGGATCGTCCGTGTCCCGTGCCCTGCATTCTGGTGTCCACATGAATAGCTGTTCGAATGCCACGCAGTTCGTCCGGCATCCGCAGGAGCTCCGTGTGAGTCGCCTAGCGGAGATACGCCTATCGCAAGGGAGAACAAGCACGCAGCAACCAGGGCCGCAGTTGCCTGCAGACCATATACAAGGCGAGAAAGCCGCACAAGCGCGGAGCAATGCCAAACACTTCGGCAGGGTTGGAATGCACAATTTACCGACGTCAGGAGGAATGGTTTTTCCGTCAGCATCGGGGGGAGGGACGCACGGGAAAGCTCGAATAAATTGAGATATACCCCAATTATAATATGCACTCCTGTACCTGGATATTCAATCGCACAACGCAGACCTTCGAAATACAGTTGGACCTGGAACAGCCGAGATGTTACCTCAACGACCGTAGGAGGTTCTACCTCCTCCGTGGGGACCTGGATCCGCTTGGACCTCTCCGGCGCGAATGAGGGGAATAGGGTTCGGGGGACCGACTCCGTCTTGGCCTGTGACGGTCTCTCTGAGACGGGGAAGGGCTTCTGCTTCTACTCCTCCGTGGAGTCGCTCTCTGCCCGTCGTCTCCTGAACCTCCTAAGGATTTAAACAGCTCTTCCACACCGCGCATGGCGTCCGACTTTCCCTGCAGCAGCTTCTTCTTCGCCTTCTTTTCCCGCTTGCGTTCCTTCCGTGCTCGCTTCTCCTCAGGTGTTTCATCCTTGTGCTTTTTGGACTTCTTTTTCTTCCCGGCCCTCTTCTCCCGACGTTGTGCAATGATGAAGTCACGCATGGGATCCTCGGGGTCGATGTCGGCGCCGATATCGGATTCCGCAGACTCCGACGGAGCATCGTCTGCAAAAGTTCAGCAAGTTCAAGAAATCACCAAACGAATAAAAAATAGGTAGACGAGCTAGACAACGCACCGATGACCATTTCTGGCTTTGTGTTGAGACTTTGTTCTTCAGGATCCACCCACTCCCCGTCTTGGTTCTTTACGCGTTTCTCCTTGTAATTCTTCACGTGGTCCACACGAATCGTGCGCTCCAGGATGGTGGCTCCGTTAAGATTGTCCACAGCTAGGACGGTCGACCTTTGGTCTTCGTACATCAAAAAGGCGAAACCCTTGGGTTTGCTGGTCTCCTTGTCACGGGGCATGTTGATATTCATGACTTCACCGTACTGGGAGAAGATCGTAACAACGTCTCCTTCCGTTAGGTCTCGGGGAAGACCTCCTGCAAAGATGTATGCGGAGTCTAAACGATCCGTTAGCATGAGATTATGAGCCCGCCGGGGTGCGATCACACACCCTTGTAATCATCGTGCCATGAACCACTCGTTCCCAAGTCAAGTTCGCGTTGATTGATCCTTTTTATCTCCTGTACGACACTGAAACCATCCTGTGAGACATTCGCCACTGTAAGCGAGAGATGACGCGCGAAAGCTGGACGCACTTCATGGACGGGACGGAAACAAGTGCTGTTCCGGATCACGTGCGCTTTTGGAATCTCAAAATTTTCGCCCAAGTGCGATAAACCCCAACCATGGTTTCGTTCTCGCTCCCCCCGATTACCGACAATCCAGATGGGTCTTGGGGACCCTCATCATCTAACATGCCCTCCGAATATAAATTTAGGGAGATCCCTTATGCTCCCTACTCAAAGTCGGATAAACTAGGCAGATTTGCCGATTGGTACGAAGGCACCGGGGATGGTCGAAATCCCACAGCTGGCCTATCTACAACTCAGGGAACGAGATCTGGTCCTGCCCGCGGTAGGAAGGAAGGCACTCAGGCCTTTGGGAGCGGTACTGCGAGCGCTTTTGCTTACTTCCATGTTGAGGACGAATCTAGTTTCTCTCTGGTCGACAGCAAGGCCACCACTATACGCAGGGGTGGTGGGAATCTCAGAGGCAGATCACAAGGCCGGGGTGCTTCAACATATAACCGCGGTGGTCAGAGATCAGGCGGTCCTGGTCGAGGAGGCTTCCAACAGAGGGGTGGAGGTCAACGAGGTGCAAGGAGGGGGTGGAGAGATTGGGACAAGGTGCCCAAACTGCATTTCACTCTGGTTCACCGTGGTTGACCCGTGTTCTACTTCGACAGGGCGGTCGTGCTCGCGAGTCCTCTGTTGCAATTAGCCCTTCGTGGCCCATGCTGGAAGAAATTGAAATGCTTCGGTTGTCGAAGTTACGTATGGAAGTCGATGAACCAGAGGATCTGTGAGTACGGAGGTCCATCCCACCTTCTGCGGTTCTGACAATAATAAAGGGGATCGTTCGGTCGGCTGTTCCCCTACGATAAGTCTTACGACCGTGTCAACACCAAACTCGAGCGACCGTTGCAAGTACAAGACAGAATCAAGTACAACATTACCACGAGCGATGACCCCGTTATGCAAGAGGTGAAACTCCTGGCAATGGTTTTTTTTCGGACAGCAGGCTTATATTGTCCCTTATAGCTGGCCGCCAAGGATGCTGCGACGGTATACATAACCGACAATATCATTGGCGTGCTTATGTGTGCACCGAGGTCGGTCCTACCATGGGATATCGTAGTGAACCGAGAGGGAAACAAAG
>Ga0307517_10002412_pt1 | contig 29927 bp, 31 predicted proteins | sample 23_EM_MG_FD_194515 | JGI IMG/M metagenome (GOLD analysis project Ga0307517, IMG submission 194515) | Populus trichocarpa ectomycorrhiza microbial communities from riparian zone in the Pacific Northwest, United States - 23_EM | ecosystem: Host-associated > Plants > Roots > Unclassified | place... | reverse complement strand
CATGAGGGGGTGGTGAAGCTACTGCTCACACGGAACGATGTCAATCCCAACAAGCCAGGTAGCGATGGCCTAGCACCACTCTCGTGGGCTTCTTCTTGTGGGCACGAGGGAGTTGTGAAACTACTGCTCGCCCGGAACGATATCAATCCCGATCAGCCATGCGATTATGGCCAGACGCCACTCTTTTACGCTTGTTCGAAAGGACATGAGGGGGTGGTGAAGCTACTGCTCACACGGAACGATGTCAATCCCAACAAGCCAGGTAGCGATGGCCTAGCACCACTCTCGTGGGCTTCTTCTTGTGGGCACGAGGGAGTTGTGAAACTACTGCTCGCCCGGAACGATATCAATCCCGATCAGCCATGCGATTATGGCCAGACGCCACTCTTTTACGCTTGTTCGAAAGGACATGAGGGGGTGGTGAAGCTACTGCTCACACGGAACGATGTCAATCCCAACAAGCCAGGTAGCGATGGCCTAGCACCACTCTCGTGGGCTTCTTCTTGTGGGCACGAGGGAGTTGTGAAACTACTGCTCGCCCGGAACGATATCAGTCCCGACCAGCCATGCGATCGCGGCCAGACGCCACTCTTTTACGCTTGTTCGAAAGGACATGAGGGGGCGGCAAAGCTACTGCTCACACGGAACGATGTCAATCCCAACGAGCCAGGGGATGGTGGTCTGGCACCGCTCTCGTGGGCTTCTTTTCGTGGGTATGTGGGAGTGGTGAAATTACTGCTCGCCCGAGGCGACATCAATCCCGACCAGCCATGCAATTATGGCCAAACGCCACTCTTTTACGCTTCTTTTAAAGGGCATGAGGGGGTGGTGAAGCTACTGCTCACACGGAACGATGTCAATCCCAACAAGCCAGGTAGCGATGGCCTAGCACCACTCTCGTGGGCTTCTTCTTGTGGGCACGAGGGAGTTGTGAAACTACTGCTCGCCCGGAACGATATCAATCCCGACCAGCCATGCGATTATGGCCAGACGCCACTCTTTTACGCTTGTTCGAAAGGACATGAGGGGGTGGTGAAGCTACTGCTCACATGGGGCGATATCAATCCCAGCAGGCCGAACAAACACAGCAAAACACCACTCTTGTGCGCCTCTGAGAATGGACATGAAGGGGTGGTAAAACTACTGCTCAAACGGACAATGTAAATCCCGGCATGCCAGACCGCTATGGCCAAACACCACTATAGAAGGCGGCAGCACTCCTCCAGCCTCGGGCAGCCTTGGTCTCTGGATTAGTCACAAAGTGGGATCTGCCCACGCCCCCCTTCCGCACACACCCCCGCACCCCTTTCGCCCCAGTTTCCATATACAAACCCCCTCCCAGTTCAGCTCCCGCTCTCTTTCAGAACCCCTCCCCAGCAGTCTTGCACATTAATCACCATCTCCACCTGCCTTTTCTTTCTTTCCCGGGCCTTCCTACACAGCGATCTTAGAACTCATTTTGCATACCTGCTCGCCGCAGGAGAGCATTTTACCATGTATCATAATATGCATTCAACATTCCCAGGTTTTCTATACTCATGGCTTAGTACCGTATAATCTGGTGAAAGTCGGATTGGAGCTAAAGCGAAACTGAGGCAACCGAGCCAACAGGAGGCCATGAAGAAGGCAAATTCGCCACAGCTTAAACACATAGGCAGCGGTGATTGGACAGGTTCAAGGAAATCCTCGCTAGCGCTAATCCGACTTTCACCAGATTATATGGCAGATCGGGGTGCCGCTAGTAGGTAGTATTAGAGTTTACGGAAGTGGATAGTTGACAGACCAAGATGTGAGAGTGGATGTAAGCGGGAAGGAATACGATGAAAGATTATAGAATGTCTTCAGTGATTTCATTTGTTCTAAAGCTGAAAGGAGATAAAAGGATCGACGAAGATGGTTTATGGTCATGCCTTTCTTTTGTCATCGGTATGGAAGTATGCAGGCAAATGGGGTCATACATGAAGAGAAACGGATGAGTGTGGGGAACAATGGAATGGGCAAGATGATTTCCTTGTACTCTATAATACTATATTCCTGTGTTTTGTTTAGTTATTTAGAGAGATAACGAGCGAACGAAGTTACTGATTATACTTGCCTTTTAGTCTAGCCCTAGTCTAGTTCGTGTGTTTGACCGTTGCGCCATTTGCCAGTCTCTCTACGATAGGCCCCCCGACAGGTAGTCTATTATGTAAACAAGGTACACAAGAAAGGGTAGGATTTCAACAAGGTATCATAAGATGGAATGGGGCTGTTTAGTATGCGATTCCCTTTCTCCCTCCTCCTCCAGGAATATATCTCACATTCCCTCTCCCCTCTTCCTACCCCCTCCGCAGCCCACCACTCCACAAGATATAATAATATCAGTTCAGTTCCTTCAAATCTACCGCTGCTCTTTAATTTTGTATATAGAAACGCTCGTCAACCCCCTGAAACTAACCAACCAAACGTAAGTCTATAATAATAAGAATAATTGAGCCATCTTAGTCCTTCCATCGCTTCCTACGCCTGTCGATCTCTCACTACGTGTGACTTCATTTGCCTACGTACTAGTACTCTGGTAATAATAATAATAAAAAAGGAAAGACATAATCATAAACCCTTCCTTCAATCCTTTCAACTTCAGAACAAATGAAATCACTAACGCTATCTCTCCTTGTCCCTCGGCTATCCGCTTTCCTTATCTCTAACAGCCATTCGCTTCCGTCAACGCTGACAGAATATAAGCCACGTGTGATTCTGTGCGCCCCACCTCCGCCCTAATGGACGACCCGCGGCTTGCTCGAGAGTGCAGCAAGGGGTAGCAAGTTAAGGTTACACATTGTAATTGGCCGACAATCAGTACCTGTGGCTTTGCTGATCTAGTTCTGACAACATAGTACGAGTACACTGCTGCGGCGATCCAGGCCGCGCTGGACTAATAGTGCTGTACAGGAATGTACCGTGCATAGTGTATTCACCCAAGCGCTCTCTAATGTTTTCCAAAGAGCTAGGCTTCCTCACTGCGGGCCTAGGGCTTGTTGCGATTGACGCAGAGACATCGACGGTCCGGCTAATCCACTACACACTTCAGGAATAGCTTTCCCTGATGCCCACAAAACACTTGGACAGACATGCTTAGCCTATCTAAATTACAAGCAGGTCAAGGGGCTTCCGGCCAAGAGCATTTCGAACCTTGGAGACATGCCCTTTCTCAAATATTCGTCTTTGCATTGGGGAAACCACGCAATTGTAAAACTCTCAGATCCCGCGAAATTGCTTGCAACAGAACTATTAGACCAAGCTAGCAACCATATATCAGCTACCTTACTTGTCGAACAACTAAGCGGCTTCCACCCTTGCTCTCTTCCCTACCACCTATGGCCCAGTTTACATTGCATCCTACTTCGGACTTACTAATATTGTGGCTGCTTTGATCGAGAGGGGAGGTGGTAGTATTAATCAACGTGACTGTGTAGGTTTTACACCACTCATACATGCTGTTCGGCAAGGGAATGAAGCGGTGGTACAACTGCTGCTCACACAGGACGATATCAATCCCAACAAGTCTGACAACACCGGTAACACACCGCTCTGGTTGGCTTCTTTTCATGGGCGCGAGGGAGTGGCAGAACTACTGCTCGCACGGGACGATATCAATCCCGACAAGCCAAACAGCCATAGCGAAACACAGTAATTGTGGCCGGACACCACTCTTGTGCGCTTTTAAGAATGGGCATGAAGGGGTGGTGAAACTACTGCTCAAACGAGGCAACCCACATCCCGACATGTCAGACTGCTATGGTTAAACACCACTGCGAGAGGCGACAGCACTCCTCCAGCCTAGCCTCGGACAGCGTCGGTCTCTGGATTAGTCCCAAAGTGGGATTTTCCCACGCTCCCCTTCCGCACACACCCCTGCGCACCCTTTCACCACAGTCCCCATCTACATGCCCCCTACCAGTACAGCTCCTTCGGAAACCCTCCCCAGCAGTCCGGCATATCCATCACCATCTCCCCCTACCGTTTGTTTCTCCTCTGTTTTTTGTAGACTGCGAGCTTGGGACTCATCTTGCACACCTGCTCGCCGCAGGAAGGCATTTTACTATGTATCATAATATACGCATTCAACATTCCCAGGTTTTCCGTACTCATGGCTTAGTAGTTCGGGGCACCGCTGGTAGGTATTATACAATGTAAATAAAGTATAATCTACAAGAAACGGCAGGATCCCAACAAGACAAAAATTAAATGGAATGGAGTTATTTAGCATGCGATTTCCTTTCCCCCCCCTTCTCCCAGAACATCTCTCTCATTCCATCTTCCCTCTTTCCATCCCCCCCGCAGCCCATAGGCCTCACGAGATATAATAACACCAGCTCAGTTCCTTCAGATCTATTATACCACCGCTCCTTAACTCCGTGCGTAAACAGAATTAATGGTGCAAAGCATCTCCACCCATGCAAGCAAAAAGAACAGCGAGCGGGGGGGGAGGTCACTACAGCGGAGTTCTTAAAGTTGCAGTATCGGTATTTCCCCAGGCATAGTATTATACTATAAACCAGCAGGAAGGCAGGCAATATATCATGAAAAATGGGGATAAGCAACTGGTTCTTTTTAGAAAAACGTAAACTTAGTATGATAGCCCTTTCACCCCCACTACCCGAATAATAGTATATCTTGAGGAAATGGTATGATAATTATTATGATATAAGGACAATCTGTTTTTATCAGAGGGAGGGTTTTATAAAGAGGGCCTATATCATAGAACGGTCGCCTCGGGCATGCAAGCCCTTGACTTCCCCTCACGTGTGATATCGGTAACCAGAACATGTCTCGTTAATACAGCCCGACCGAGTCGGGGCACTCACTCACTCAGACAGGATACCAGATCCCTCACCAGCCAGTCAGTCCATTGCGATGCGATCCTCCCCCATCAACCCCTTTGGCATAACTTTAATAAATTCATGGTTCGGCCAGGTAATTACACGAATTTTCACTACACAACCAGAGCGATACCGATATTACCTACGGTACCGGCAGTTTCCGCCTACTAAAATGGCAGCATAGGATCAAAGTGAGGTTTGACACTGTAAGTGTGAGCCAGTGGGCATATTTCAGGGAACAAAATGCCTGGGCTCGAAATCCATGCCAGGCGCCATCGGCCAGGAGTTTGTAATGCTTTTGTCGTCGGCAGGCCTTGTTGTTATTATTCGGCCCCTAGCAGCGGGGGACGGCGCCTGCGATTGGAGAGAGTCTTAGCGGAGGAACAACCGGCTCGAGGGGACAGGTGCGGACGTCGGTCGTTGGGAATGGCTTTAAGGTGCGGACATCACGGGGGGGAAGGGAAGAACGGTGGATTTCTCCCTGGATTGCGGCACCCATGCCGGAGTTCCTGGGAGGTGGGGTAAGCCTTTGTACCGTACCTAAGTATGATATGATATTTATCCAGAACCCTGTAGGGCCCTGGTAGAATGAATATCCGGCAAGCGAGTAAACCCTCACCACCGCCCTATCGCATCGCATTATATAGCTATAATACTATAGCTTCATAGCCCCTCAGGCTCTATATCCTATTGATCCATGGTAATAATAAAAAATAACAATATGTTTATCAGATGCATACCTCCCTCCCCTCCAAATCCCTTTCGGTAAATCTATCCAGAAGGTAATTAATACAGTACACCCTCCTCCTCCTCCTCCTCCTCCTCCTCCTCCTCTGCGAGAATGGCCTTTGCTTCCCCCCCCTCTCTCTCTGGCGGGAACTCACTCTCAGAGTATGATACTCTCCATGGCAGCTTTTGAAAATATATCGTATGTGGAATGACCTACTGTAGTTATTTGTGTGATATTCCGTTTCTCTTTCCGGAGGTGTTATATCATACTGCCAGTCCTATATTTCCGTTCCGGTCTGGCCGGCTGGCAGGCTTAAGGCAGATCGTGATTCGGTATGTACCGGTTCGATGGGGATCTAGGATTTCTGTTTTGTCGATTTGGGTTTTGGGGTGTATGGGTGGGGTTGTGCTGTACTGTGCTGTGCTATCATACCGGGTTTTAGGGTGGGTGGGGTTGCGAGGAGGGGGGATGGGTGCGTATAGTGAAATAGTAGATTAGTATAATAATTATTATAGCGGCGTGGATAGCAGAAAAGTGAGTGGGGTATGATATACCGTATCTTTTGCGAAAGTAAAGCTTGGTAAGTATTAGTCATTCCCGGAGGAGACGTAAGAAGGGAAAGCATCGAACATACGTAATATCCCGCACGAGCATAGAACCAGCTATGATAATACCCAGCAAACCTCCCCACCTACCGGCACCATACCCAAAAGGAACGTATTACACGGTATCTCTACCAGCACTACGGAGAACACCTGCATGGCTACTACTACTACTAACAGGGTAGGAGACACCACGCTATATTAGACTGCATAAATTATGTATGATACCTACTACCTATGATACCTACCTAACACGAACCCCCCTCCCCCACTCAATCTATCCCCAAATACTTTACGTAACCCACGATAAAAATCCATACACCCCGCCCACCAAACATCCTTCTGTCAAGACTACCTACCATCACAATCACGTGCAACGGCACTTCTCATACGCCATCGTAACACTACATACCATCCCCAGGAATGATTCTGCAGAATGCTACCAGCATCATAAATTCTGTCGGGATGGCGGCTTACGTTTGACCCTTCCTACCTGCCACTCAGCCCTTCCTTCCTTCCCTCCTTCCTTGCTTCCCCTCACCGTCCAGGTTCACCCTTCCATCAAGCCATCTATCCAGCTTATTAATCGCTTAATCAATCAATCAATCAGTTCCCGTCCGTCCGGCTGGGCGTAGACGACTTACGCGAGTGACGGTAAATGATCCGTGGTTCTGGTCCGTTATGATAATAATATAATACTGACATTTCATCCGCCGGACCCATTGTTTATTTCTTCATCATCCCCAAAGCTTGGCGTGAATAGACACTGTACATTAAATTCCAATTTATATCGTATCGTACTGTGCCGACCAACCAATCGACCGACCGATCAACTCGTGGATTGTATAAGGACCGGAAAAGAAAGAGAACCAAGTGATGAAAAGAAAAAAGAAAAAAGAAGATGGGAGAGACCAAAACCGATCAAAACTAGACCAAGAAAGAAACGCTAAAAACACAACATAGGACTAGATACCCCATTACCAATGCAAAAAATAACAGATAAACCATCTCCCCCGGCCGCCAACTAGCTTCTCCCATAAACCATAGTATCCTGCCTCCTATACCCTCCATCCCCCACAACACCGCTCCCGGGCCCGGCGAACCTCCTCCTCTCGTCCTCCCGATCACGCACTTCCCGCTCGTCTTGCACTAACGTGCACATGACGCAGCAGTACGCCTTTCCACAGTCACTAGCCAGCGAGCCCTCGAGCCGGTACTTTTCACGAATGCGCGTTCGTTGCAGGGTTGAAAAGATCCCTGCTTCTTTTCATTAGCACTAACCAGAGGGAGGAGTGAAGGGGGCAGTGATAGGGTAGTTACAAGAAATCGGACCGAGCACACAAAAGGTTATGCAGTGTCCGTTGCAATTGTGAAAGTCGTTCAGGTTTGAATTTGGGCTTGTTTTCAGGCGATGGTGAGTGCGGGAGTAGAGGATGCAGGGGCACCAGTATCCGACGCAGCCTGTTTCAATCATTGTTAGACTCCCACTATCTATGTGAGCGCGGGCAGAGGGGCGGACAGGCGGATGGAGTGCGGAGCGGGGGAGCGGGGAATATACAAGTTGAAAAGTCACTAAAGCAGTCGCAGAGACCGTGGTGGTATTCCTCTCGGCCGTGCTGCTGGTTCGGATGACCGATTTGTCCGGGCGCATGAACGCCCCCGTTTGGACCGCTGCCACCGCCCGGAGTGTATACTGGGGTTCTCGGTGTGTGCGGGGTATCCTGCGAGGGATTGTACGTTGGGGCTTGTATTGGCTCTGGAGGTATCGGGAGGGGGTTATTTATGGTTGTGGGCACTGGGTGTGTAGACTCTGAGGTTGGTGGGGGAGCAAATGTTGGTGAGGTCGGTGGGGGAGCGAATGTTGGTGAGGTTGGTGGGGGAGCGAACGTTGGTGAGGTTGGCGGCGATGCGTGTGTTCGTGGGTCTGGGTATTGGCTGTCAAAGGCGGGCGGTGGAGAACTAAAACGTGGACTTGTAGGTGATGCGGGGGATATTACGTATGATTGTTGCTGCTGCTGCTGTTGTTGGTGCAAGCGAGGATCTGTTTGCGGTTGATGCTGTGGTTGCTGTTCCTGCTGTGGTTGAGGCGGATACTCCGTTAATTGGTACCCCGTCGTATCCATTGTGTGTAGATGGTGCGACTGCTGCTGCGGCAGCGGCGGCGATGAGCGGAACGAATGTGGGGATATTACGTCCGTGGGTGTATGTAAGCTATACTGTGAGGCCTGCGCTTGATTAAACCTATGCACGTCGTCGGGGGAGTGAAGGGTCGAGTAAGGTCTTTGGGCCATCGTAGGTTTATAAACAAGACCGATCTAGGTCTTAGGTACCGGAATTATAATTTATTTTTTCCTCCTTTGGGGGGGGGGGAGAGCAAAAAGAGTGATAAATGTGATATCCGCAGTGGCGCGCAGGGAAGGTCTAAAGGTTTAGTTGGAAGAAGAGGGAGAGAGAAGACGGCAGGAAGGGGGAAAGGCAAAGGGAAGGGGTGGGGAGGGGGGGGGGGGGAGACAGAAAGCGGGTCAACGAAGGTGTGATGCTGATGGGGTACAGCACTCGTACCGATATACACAGTACAAACGGTAAGAAAAAAAAAAGAGCGAAGGGCTGAATGAGTGAGTAAGCAGAAAAAAGACAGTTGGGCTTTTCCTTCCTTCCTCCTTCCTTCCTCCCAAGTGGTAGCCCGTGATCGGGGGTGGATAATATATGTGGGAGCTTGTTGGGCAGGAATGGAAAAGAAGGGAGAGCAAGGAAGAAAGAAGGGAAAGGATAAGTGAGAAAAAAAATAGCAGATGAAATACTTTGGGCAGGGGCGGGAGGGCCTTCAGTTGATCCAACAGGAGGTTTATCTCTTTAGTTTTTTGATTTTTGATTATTATTATTTTCTTTTCTTTCTTCCTACGGTAATGTCTCCCCTACCCCCTCTTTGTGCCTTTTGCTTTTCCGGAGCGTTGGAAATGGCTATGCTTTCTGTGACGATCGATCCTTGAGTGGATGAGATTGATCTTTGCGCTCTGCAAAATCTAGTTATGTAGGCGCCCAGCTAGTATTGTGGGGAATGGACGAGGAAGAAAGCATGGAAGGGGGGGAGGAGTGGTAAAAGCGCCGTGGGCGAGTGGTGTATGGGAATCGAAAGTATGGTGGAGGGGAGGAGGAGGAGGAGGAGCAGACGCACCCTACCTCATCGAGCGGGCAGCGGCTAGATGCGTAGAAGCCGATACCGGTTCCCACGCACTCCCTACATATCAAATGCCTCCAGTGACCAACAGCAGCAGAAGACCAACATCATTTCAGACGAACCCACCGCATTCTACACACTCACTTCTGCTGCACCCTCGCAGCGGTAGATCCCAGATTCCATCCCCATCCCATACCGTACTTTCACCCTACCCGAATGCTACTCGTATAGAAGCGAAGAAAAAGGGGGGGACATGGTGGCCATTTCTCTTCCTCTTCCCACTTTTCTTCTCACCCTTCACTCTGTCTCCATTCATTTCAGTGCCACCCATCCATCCATCCATCACTCGCCCAGCCCACCGACCGACTTACGACGACCGCCCACCACACTCATCCATTGGTTCAGCATTCACAGCCTTCAACTGACGGACAATCGCCGATTGGCGACTTTTCCGTCCGTCACTCCATCCCTGCATCTCTTGGCAACACGCCATGCAAGGCGCTTAGAGTGAGGGGGGGGTACAAGCACGGTATAGTTATTAAAGACGATCATCCACAGCTTCGTGAACTCTCTCACCCTCACTCCATTCCCAAGGAAAGAGAGAGAAAAAGCCTACAAAGTGCAAAGCACAGTGCCGGTACACGAGCCCAGCATATATATATCCACTATTTGGCACCCGTTTCGAATCCGCATTCACCATGCCGTGTCATGCGATGCCACAGTGCTCGTACAGTACCGGTACCCAACATACACAATCGACTTTTCAGGCTCGCACTCGAGCATCATCTTTCCCCCCCCTGTGGCGTCGCCGAGATCTCCCTCGCCGTGCCTTACAGCACCATCCGAGCACTATCAGCGAACCCAGCAGCAATACTAATCTAACCTAGCATAATAACAACAAAATGACACAATACGAGTGTTATCCAGTGATGTTGAAAAGAAGCTCCGTCTTGGCCACGCTAGCAGCGACACCACCAGCAAAAGTCAATTAATCAACTGCCGGAACGGTTCTCAACCCCGCAACGGGTTAGGCCAAGTTATCGCGTTGTATCACCTCGCTTGCTGCCCTGAGATGGCTTGCTGGGCATTTTGTAATGTCCAGCCCAAAGCCCAAAGTGCGAGGACTGGTCGGATTCCTTCTCGTTCAGCACCGCAGCACCCGGTACTGTACTCGGTGCTATGATAGCCTGTCGTGTAATGTATCAGAGTGCATACCTTTACGAGTACACGAGTCAAAATATCCCACAGAAGAGTGCTCGAGTACGGTACTCAAGAGTACGCCCACAGCACGAGACAGATACGGGACCCAGACAAACAAAAAATAAAATAAAAAACGGTGCCTGATCCACCCCATCCCGACGCCCAGGTTTCCAAAACGTACCTGCGCCGGCGCTTACGTTGAACCGAGTCAAACTCAAACCACCTCGCCTTCAGCGGCTGCCCGAGCTACCGTATCCCTTCTCCCCTTTTTCGCTGCGCTCGAACATGGTTGACACCATGTTACTATTGGCCAACTACTAGCATATAATACCCTCCCTTAGCATCATATTAGTAGCCTCGCCACCATCTTCTATTGCTCGCTCTGTCCTCGCCTGTATTTTCCTCGGGGATGGAGGTACCCGTACGAGTAGGAAGTCAGGCAAGGTCGGCGTGTTGGTAAAAGACCCGAACTAAGGCTTGGCTAACTATAGTATGATTCCTTGTCCCACACCGTAACCAAATCCCGCAAATAAGCAGCCCGTATGTAAATAAGCCTTGAATAGGGAGATTTATCGGCGTCGGCATCCAAACTTTCTCGGGCTCTTCAATTACTCCGGCTTTACAACCCCATTCATCCCACCCTACCATTGTCTCAAACTCCTCACAGTCCCTTACGTAGATCCGCCTTTGCTAGATTTTACCAAACTCCCAACCTCCCAGTAGACTAGTGAACCTGTAAGGTTCCGTGGAGGTACGGTAGATCCGGTTCACAGCGGCTACTGGAGCAGATTTCGGGCCAGGCGAGCACCCTCCGATTGCGCCAGCGAGTGCGGTGGCGGTGTCTGTGCGGGTACGGAAAATGAATCGATCGGGCCGAAACCAACTAAATATATCAACGCACAACCTCCCTTCCTCTCCCTCTCTCTCGAGATCTGTGCTGAAGCTCAGGCTGCCAATGTGTATTTTTACATTATTTGATTCTTCCTTTACAAGATGCTGTTTTACGACAGGCCCCGCTAACGTCATCCCCGCGGGAGCTTAAACGGGTGTTTGCCGCGAGCGGCGGATACCGCACTCCCTCGTGCAAGGCATGAGAACGAATGCATGACAGATCCAACGTCATATTACGGCACGACCACGAGTTTGCACTAGGACCGGTACGATACAGTCGGTTAGCGAACACAACGTGGACGCACGCTGTCGGGTGCGCGTAGCTTCGCATCAGGCTGGCTGGCTGGCGGGTGGTGGCATAGCCGTTGGTACTGTACGAGTACTTGTATTATAAATTAGATTCGTGCGAGTAGGTATGGGATTGTATAATGTCGTGTTTCAGAAGGGTTCCAGGAAACATGCCGCTTTCCGTTGGTTCATTTTGTGCTCTGTTGGGCACATGACTTTTTTGCTGGTACTGTGAAGGTACTCTCATGTAGGTAGCTTTTGCAAAAGCGTGGTACTCCCGGGCAAAGCTGTGGGCGTCGGGGGTCCGGAGTCATCCCTCTCCTCCAATACCGTCACATCTTAGAAGAGAGGTTGAGGTGAATCCCGAGTAGTAGGTAAATAAATGAAGACGGTAATGTTAGATCATCTTCATATCTTTAGACTACTGAATAAATTCATTAGCCAGCAACCCTCAGACTCCTTTACGGAGTCTAAAGTCCTGCTTTGCTGGTCTTGACTTGACATTGCTGTAACCTGGTACTTCTATATAATATCGCAGTAGATCATAAGACCACCACAACTCTAACCGACTCTTGTCCTATCTTCCCAACTGCACTTTACCACTCTACCACTCTACCACCTCGTATTAGATTCTACCCTTCCTTCCTCCTCCTCCTCCTCCCTCTCCCCCGGAAGCCCTAGGCTACCACGCTTTCCTCTGCGATACGCAGCAAAGCTGACATACTTCTTGCAGCATGGAAATATACACTTCTGCTGACGGGCTTGCCTCCTCTGCAAGGTGCATTTCTGTAAATGTTGAGTTTTTCACTTTGGGGACGATTTATGGACTTTGGAAGGAGGGGGGGAGGGAAGGATATCGCGGGTGGCTTGAGGCTCGAGCTTTGTTGACATGGTAGGTATTTCTAAGGGCAGTTAGGGGGTATATATAGATTCTGTGCTTGAAGGTTTGTGTGTGGTTAGATTTGCTTGGATTTTGTCGATTTGGGGACGAGGTGGAGTGCTGGAGGAAGGCAATGGTGTGATTTTTGAGGGAGGGAGAGGGAGGGAGCTTGTAGCGCGGTTGCGATCCGGGGTATTGTGTGGGAACACAGGTAGATGAGAGCTCTCTAGGAGCTTCTCCGATAGCTGCGATGTATGCTATGCAGTGCCATACCAGGGTATCATACCAGACTATACAACCAGCCTCAGTCACTCACAAGTAAAGACTAACCAGCCCCCTGTCCACAATGTACCTTACTCGGGGGTATGATATATATTCACAAATTAGAAAAAAAGACCGAAAAAAAAAAACACCCCCAAATCATTATCATAATCATAGCACCATCTCCTCCCCCCCTTACAACCCCATCAACCCTAACCCTATTACTAGTCACCCCTCAACCATCCCCTCCAAAACCTTCTTGATAGCCAAAACCATCTCAACCCTCACCCCCTCAGGCACCCTCTCCCGACACTCCCGCTCCACCTCCTCCGTCAGCCGATTGAACCCGCCGCCGGCCAATTCCCCGCTGCGCAGCTTCTCCGTGCACGTATTCTTTGTGTTCTCGTACCAGCCGGACTCCCGCAGGAGGTCTAGGAAGAGTGTTTCTAGGCTGCGGAGCGGTTAGCGAAGCGAAGCGGGCGGGAGAAAGAGAGAAGGAAGGAAGGAAGAAAGAGGGGGAGGGAAAACCGTTCGAGTTCCCCGGATTCTAGGAGGCGGCGGTTTACTTCTGCGCGTAGGGTGGTGTCTTGGGACATTCTGATGAGGGGTTTTTTTCTTTCTTTCTTTGGTGGTTGTGAGCTTGGTATGATGGTGATATGGGCCGGTGTAGTGATCAGTGTGGTTGTTGGTGGGTTGGTGGGCGTGAATTTTGTGTAATACCGGTATCGTACCGTAGTGGGCTTGAGCGGAGGGAAGGGTTTGGCGTTTTTTTTGGCGTTGGATGCGCTGTGGCGGTTCCGCCGGGTATTGAAAAGGTTAGGTAATACGGACGCGTTGTCATGAGAGCTCACTCGGGCTTTGGCTATTTTTTTTATTTTCATTGGATTGAAACTTCGAACTTGGTGGGGTTACACTAAAATACCTGGAGATAGGGTTTGGGTTCTTGTCGTATTTGTCACTCTATCGTATTACATATGATAGCTCTCCTCGGTGGTTTGTCCGGAGGGTGGAGGGGTGGGGTCTTCCTGTACCGTACCGTACGGAGGGTTACTTTACGCGGGTAAGCTACAGCTGAGGCAGCGCGAGTTGGCGTGTTTTGTCTGCTAGTGAGATTTACACTTTGCTGCGAAGAATTTATCATGAGCGTCATGATGCCGCTCCACGGTAAGATAGGGTTCTATTTTATGGTTGTAGCATTGCACGTCGCCACTTCCACACTCCGCGGTAATTCAAACACCTTTCTCCCTCGAGAGTCCAAACCTCACTCTCTCCAATGCGGAAACCTCAGCCCCATAACCCTCAGCCCCGGCATCTCCCGTTATCAATCATTCAATCGAAAATCACATGAACTCTTGGCAATCCATCGGTCCAAGAACCATGATACGATAACCCGGAGCTTACCAAAAGAAAATTTCCCATTCCAACCTACCGTATCACCGCCTGCTCGCTCCTTGAACCTGAAACTGGGATTAATACCACAACCCTAGCCAGGTAAATGCCACGAATACTGGCCGCGAGTACCTCTCGGGGCGTACTCTCTAGGCTTTCGGTCAAAAAAGTTGCTGTCAAGCAGGTAGGTGAAGTTTGATGATGATCACCGCAGATGTGTGGTTTTGGCTGGGATACGGGGGGATGATTGGGGGCTAATGTTGGAAGGCGTTGATAGTGCCGAAAAGCGGTTTGAATCGCAGAGCTGATTCCGGCAAAAGGGCGACTGATGAGAGGGGAGGCGGGGTGGAGAATGAGGAGGGAGGGGGGATTAAGTGGAGGCCGACTAATCGGACGGAACGGGGGTCGCCAGCGGGGGTGGAGGCGGGGGAGTATTGGCCGGAATTGGTGGGGTTTGAGGAAGGGCATGCTCAGGTTTGTACTTCTCTCACCCACCTGTTGACATAGGAATTGGGGACCAAACGAGGCGGGATTGGGATGGGTACGGTAGCTGATGGGGTTTAGATCTCTGTTGCTCGGCTGACAAATCTCGCGACTAGACCTCTGAGTCGGAGGGTTGGTTTCTCATCTCGACGGCAGATCAGAATGATTCCCAGGAGTTGTACGAGGATTTCAGAATTGGAAGAGCGGCCTAGTCTATTGCCAAAGTTGGACGCCAGCTCTGACGGCCTCACTGCGATTCAATTGATAAACATGGCGATCGTTCTTTCTTCCTCCCGCGAAAAGGCCCTGAAAGGGATTCACGCAGTAGAGGTTCGGCCGCAGGGCAGCGGATTCGAGGTTGTCTTCAGAAACGAAGGGGAAAAACTCATCGCCATGAAGAATACCTCCTGGGTATCACTGCTCTCCGGGACGCCACCTCCCGAGACCAGCGAATTTCAGGGCGTTCGGAGGGGCTTCGGTTTAGTAGCTCATAGCATTAGCTGCCGGGGGTTTCTACATGCCGGGACTAAGGGCCTTATCAAGCAATTGTATACTGAGAATCCTTGGGACCCTGGAGACATAAAAGTAGCAGACGCCCGGTGGATTGGGAATGTCAAAGAAATGTCCTCCAGCAAGCGTGGCACCCTCTCCATGATCCTGTTCTTCGAGACCCGGGAAGCAGCAGCCACAATACGGGAAAACGGCCTCTTTTTCAACAAGCAGTACCGCCCACCATCTGGGATCGTTCCAGTGGTCTCCTCGCTCACTGCCCGAAAATCCCGCTCTGACGCCCAAACGGCTACAAGGGAGCGCTTAGAAGCGGGCAGAGAAATTGTCGTCTTCACCGACGGCAGTAAGGACGGCCTAGAAGCTGGCGCGGCAGTCTGGCGCAAAGCCGACTCACAAGGGGGCGGAATCAAAAAGATGTACGGCCTCGGCACGAGAATGACAGTGTACGATGCGGAGCTATACGCTATCTGGAAAGCTATAGGTCTGGGCGGTCGCGTAGCCCGCGAACGAAAAGCGAAAAAGTTGTCCATATGTGCTGATAGTCAGGGCGCTCTCGGTATGATGGCCCGTGGCACGGTCGGCCCTGGAAGCCACCTTGCTCTCCGCGGCCGTGCCGAGATGAAAGACCTTCACCACACATACGGCATTGATGTCGCACTGGAATGGGTCAGGTCCCACGCGGGTATACGCGGGAATATCCGCGTGGACAAACTCGCGCGGGCAGCGTGCGCAATTAGACAGAAGCAGAGGGATAGCTACACCAGTGAGATACTGGTTGAGAGGGTGCGGAGGAAGGAGGACTGGGTTCAGGGATGCAGGGCACAAAGGTTGAAAAGGTGGAAGGCTGTGAGGCGGATAGTGGAGGAGAAAGGAAACAAGCCGGTGAATTACGTGGTCAATACGGGTTACGGTAGATCTCCATTTAAGGAGTATGAAGCGCCGCTTGTTGTGCATTATTAGGTGGGTTGGGGTGTATATATAGCTGCGGTTAAGTGTGCTGTATGTGAATAGACCGTGAGAATCACGATACTGGTGGGATACTCATGCATCCCTCCAATGTGATGTGATAGGCAGCGAGCACTCAGCAAAGCGGCACCCTCAACCAGGGGGCATTGCTCATTAATTAAATACCCCCGCTGGCCACGGTAAATATATTTCGAACTCCGGCTCCTGTCCGGGCGCTCACCCGGCTTGATCCTCCTTCCTTCCTTATGACAATCAACCCCACACACCTACCTGTATTATGCTCGCTCTACATCCACAAAATATCACTCGCATACTAAACGCCCTCGGAACTATGATAATATGTACCTTTCAATCTGCTGCTCTACAAGAATAAAAGAACCACAACTTTTTAGCGAGCACTGCACGACCCCCCTCCTTCTGAGTATTGAGCCTGACACACCCGCCAGGAACTGCAATAGTATCACAGCGCTAAGCCTGCAGCGGGAGGAATCGTGCTGGATTCCTGGTGGAGCGAGGTACGGATAAGATCACCAAATCTGCAGCGCGATCATTGAGAAATCCTTATTAAAGTTTTTGACACCCATACGGCTTCCTCCGGAGTCGAATTAGGGATGGAGGTGAGATGTATAGTATGCCAATAATTCTTTCCGCCTGTGGGTCAATCCTGAGATCTTGCCTAAGGTCTCTGGCTTCGCAGAAGGGACAAGTGTTGTTGTTGGGACGCTCCCGATGCTTGGCTTGAGATCTAAGTCCACACCTCGGGACCCAACTCAACTGCTATTATCGGATTGAGAGAAATGTGGGGTTGAAGGCAAGCCGTGGTGTGGCTCCTGTTCGTTAGTTATATTTAGTTAGCGGCAGTAGACCTGCACCTGAAATATTTAACTTAACACGGTATCCCTATGCTTTACCCAACCACCAATCCTCTCCATCAAACACAAACACAAACCATAACGTGAGTCCACTTAATATTCCTACAAATTTCTAGAGCATTCGAAGATTGACCTAGTGGGTTTAGTGAAAGTTATTACACGGCTTAAATGTTTCCCTTTAGCAGAGCTCTTCTTCGTCCCTTCGGGACTGGCGCCCTACGGTACGCCCTCCCCCCATCTCCCAGCCGTGGGCCTATCATGTGAGCAAAGGCTTTTTCCGCTCGGAATTCTCTGAAGCTGGTCCTAAGATGGACCGTCCTCCCTACTCGGAACCCTCCCAAATTAGCCTGGCACAGACCGGGAAGTTGGTGGAGAAGATGAGGCCGATGTCCACCCTAAGGGCCCCGGTAACGAACACGAGGGTGGGCTACCTTTATCCTCACTACGATGCAAATGAAGTTAGGCTAATCCCTAACCAGCGTGTGGCCATCCTTGAGTGACCATGGAATTGTTAAAGGGGTAGCGGACCTCAGGAAATACGTTGGGGAGACGATGCTGGAGATGAAGGAAGAAATGAAAGAGACGATGCTGGTACTGGAAAAGACGAGGCTGGGGCTGGAAGAGACGGGGAGAAAGGCAAACATATGCATGAGGTGGATACTTGGTGCTGGTTTGGGGATAGTATGTTGCACAGAAATCCTTCCCTGAACTTCTTTGCATCAACACTTCTGCAGGCTACGATTGGCCTTTCCTATAGCGCGAAACCGCAGAGAGAGCTCCAAGGACGCCTACAGGAGACGATATCTAATGGCCATGGAAATATGGGGGCGGAGACCCGTTAGTCCGTCAAGGCCCTTGGAACCCCCCCCTCCCCCCAAGAAGCTAGCTGTTCTAGACACTCTTTTATTATTAGAAAGTCCTGCCAGGTAGGTTGGTGGGGGAAAAAAAGAATTTAAATTATGAGAAGAGACTGCGGACATTTCGAAAATCATCACCGGTAGTTAGCTTAGGGTTCGTACGTTAGGTATCGTAGTTTGACTGGTATGATGTAAAGTATAATATCGGACAAAGGTGAAACTGATTTTTGCGAATCCTAGCTTTAAGTCATCCGCGGTGGGGGCTTTAGTACCTACCCAGCTTAGGAATCAATTGAGGTTTTAGATAGTTTTGGGCTCAGGCAGTCAAAAAAAATATAAAAAAAGAAGGTGGCTTTGCTATTTTACTGCATCTTCATTCCGGGTGAAGCCCATGTCCTGGGATTGGAGAGAGACAGCCATACTTATCGATTATCTTGTACTAGGGAAATGCAGGTATGCGAGTCTTTCATTAGCAGATGTGGGTAGCTACACACAGAATTTATGGTTTTAATAGTTCTTTGTGTGAATAGAACGTGGTGCCTTCGTGGATGATGGCGGACTTAAGGGATGTGTCGTTTAAGAGTTGGGTCCTGTGCTAGATATGCTTGTGAGGTATGGAGGAAGGGAACTAAGTTGGATGGTTGGCGCCTCGATGAGGGGCAAAGCATGGCATATTGGTAAAGAGATACCAGTGATTTGTTGCGATGGGGTAGCTTAGTAGTATTGGTGTTCTTAAAATGGGAGTGGGATACTTGTATCCTGAAAGCAGGACTCAAAGCATCGCACCTTACCCGATTGCAGGACTTCCGAGTGGAGTTTGTGCCCCAAATGCTTAGCCTGTGCTCGCTATTGCATATTGGGTTCTAACATATGCTGGAGGATTCAGTAGGGGTTGATTAGTAGATATAATGGAAGGATTAAGGGGAAAATGGCAAGGTATTATGGCCTCTTGCATACAGTAGCATGCAATATTATGCCCCAAACGTGGTTTGCGGGCGGGGTGCGGGTACTTCTTGCTGACCACCATATCATATTATACTAACTTCCCAACTATTATACTGGTATGATAGATGGGGGTTGCCAGAAGATACTGAGGGAAATTTTAACTTCTCTAGCACCAACTACATACCCTCCCTCCATTGGCCACTTTTGTTCAATGGATTAGCCTTGGGCTTAGGACAAGTTTGTTCATAAAATTAGATCCCCCGGGGCAGATCACCACAAGCGGATCGACAATACCGTAGTAGAGTTGCTAGTCCGCAGAATATCAAGATAAGGCGTCATGGCTAAGTATCCTGAGGAAGCTTTCGACACTGGTGTGCGGCTGCCTCTCCACCGTGGGTGATGTAAGCTCCTGGGAAGCAACCGGCTCCTGAATGCGCCCAAATATTATACACACAAGTTGTAGAATTAGTTTTAGTCAGCACCTCGTCGAAGTATAATGACGCAACAACACTGTCCTCAATCCTACCATAGTATTCAAAGTGATTTCAGGCAAGTTGGTTCTCAGCTTCGGTTGTCACCACGATCAAAGCAGTGAGAAAGCCGTTATCATGTTTGGCGAGAACATTAACCCGTGCTAATTTAAGGTTGCAAATAGCAACCGGGGGCTGCCGATCCACGGCACATTCGGTATGCTGCGCTCGAATACCTACTATAACAAGCGGGAGCGACATCAGGGTTCCAGCTTGCACTGAAGCGCAGTGACGGGAGCTCAACATGGGTGGCAGTATAGCATCACATGGTAAAAGTAATGCCTTTCTGGGCACAGCGCCGTCACAAACTTTCCGTCGAGCTCCCTACCAATACCTCATTGCCCTTAGTCTACCCTTGACTCTCTCCATTCAACAATCGATCGAGCAGCACCCACTGCCGGCACAGCATCTGTCCTCCCCAAGTCAAGCTCACGCAGCCCTGCTTCACAACTCTCCTTGTACTCGAGCACAGTAGCATAATCATGGAGCTTGTGACCCGGATGCTGTCCGAAATTTTCCCGCCAACACCGGTGTTCACGGAAAAAGACCTCCCGGATCTCTCCTCTAAGGTCTACATCGTCACCGGGGGTGCCTCTGGCATCGGAAAAGAGCTCTGCAAGGTGAGTGCATACCATCCTGCTATCTCTAATATTTCCACTAACCCTTAGGTGCTACTCGTATAGATACTCTACGGCAAGTCCGCTATCATCTATCTTGCCGGGCGCAGTCAAAAAAATGCCGAGGACGCCATATCTTGGATCAAATCCCAGGTCCCGGATACAAGCGGAAGGCTCGAGTTCTTGAATGTGGATTTAAGCGATCTGTCTACCATCAAGGGTTCTGCGCAAGCCTTCCTCGCGGCGGAGAACCGCTTAGATGTCGTCTGGCATAACGCTGGTGTTATGATGCCGCCGAGCGGGTCTAAGAGCAAACAGGGCTACGAATTGCAATTAGGAACAAACGTGATAGGTCCGTGGCTGTTTCAGAGTTTTCTTACCCCGTTGATGCAGCGGACAGCTGCGCTACCGGACACGCCAAAGGATAGTGTTCGCGTTATTTGGGTAAATATAATCCATTCAATCCACTGCCTTGCAACTGGTTAACAAGTAGTTGCAGGTGTCGTCCCTCGCACATCATTGGTCTCCTGTCCCTGGCGGGATCAACTGGCCCGACATCAACTTCGAGAACGTCGGTTGGGGCATCCCTGGGCTGCCCACCCTGAAACCTGAAATATACTGCCAGAGCAAAGTGGCAAACATCATTCTAGGAGCCGAAGCAGTTAAGAGGTGGAGCAGATCAGGGATCCTCTCTGTTTCTCTTAGTCCAGGAATGTTGAGAACTGCTTTGATAAGGCACGTCTCCGGGAGATTCCTAACCCCGATAATTGTATAGCCCCCTCCTTATCCCCGCCTCGCACTACCCCGCCCGCTAAACCGTAGCAAAACCATAGAACTTAACGCTCTACGAGCCGTACTACGGCGCCCTAACGGAGCTTTTTGCTGGCCTATCTCCACAAGTCGACGAGTCGCGTAACGGTGCATATGTCATCCCCTGGGGTAGATTTGGCAATCCGAGAAGCGATATTGTGAGTGGCTACGGTGAGAACGGCCCCAAATTGTGGGATTGGCTAGAGAGAGAATGTAGGGAGTTTATGTAAGGGATTCATTTGTAGCCTGCATCGCACCAATATATATCATTCCCTTCCTCATTTACTTTTTGCCATCGAATCGTCTGACACGAGGGTGGATTTTCTTACACCAAAGCTCCTGCGGATACAATAAAACCCCACTTTAGCGAACCGGCCTCTAATAGACCAAGATTTATTTTTTAGAAGAAATCCCTGGTAATTTTTTGGAGAGACAAGTGGTAGCTTGTTTAGCCTGCTATCAAGTTGAGAAAACTCGTTGGCAGCAAACTGGGACGGTTAGAAAACTGGAGTTGTGCAATATGATTGTCTAAGCCTCAAAAATTCCTACCGGGCAAATGGTTTAGGGGTATAATATCTCATTCGCATAGCGTGACTTGAGAAGGTCCTGGGTTCGATTCCCAGTTTGTCCAGATTTTTTGTTTCACCTGCCCAGTTCAACTTGAAATATTTTTGTTCACAATAGACCACCTTTCCTCTAGCTTAAAAGGTGTTTTTGTTTTGGCAGGGGAAACAAGTGCTCATGTCTCGGGGCCGAAGTAGCACTTTTTTTGGTGGTGGCGTACCAAAAGAGGCGCAACTTCAGCCCGGCGGAGTGGGTATGATACCTGTGAAGTCTCCAACTTTTGAAGCTTCAGTCGAGTGAGGTATGGTGATAGGCTCACGTGTTGCCAAGGGTTTGGGGCAGGGGCCGTTGGCATTCAACGTGTTCCCTAAGTTTAGTAATAAAAGCATGAGCACACCCCACCGGCTAGATAAGCATTGGACAAACTGCTGAGATGAATTAAATATTTGACTCGGTCTGTCTGTACATACTTTGATTCATCTTGCGGGCAGAGGACGGGAAACCCTTCCTTTTGCCGCGTTAAGAACCTCGAAAGTCCAAATTGCCGTTCTCGTCTGTGCCCCTCCACCCGCCAGCGATCAACCACTCCACGACACCCGATAATAGACTAATCTCATACTCTCCTTCGGCGTTCACTCGCTCGTTGTGTGGGTGCCCGTGTGCGTGCGTGCTGAAATTTAGGATTGGGTGCCGTTCGTTCTCTCCTTTTTCCTGTTCTTGCGGTCCATCGAGCTAGGGATTCAATCTAGGCTGCGGGCTACAAGGCCGCTGATAGATACCTATCCCGACGGTCCTTTTTTTTCTTACTAGGCACAGCTTCCCCCGCAGTGTGCACCTTCAATTCACGACTGCTGCATCTCCGCCTCCATCGGGAGTAGTTGGTGCCGCCTTTTTCCCATCGGTCATTTTGACTGGGGCTCAACCGTTTGTGTTGAACCGCTCGTCAACTCCTACATACGCATCTCCCCTCCTCCTCCTCCAACCAAACGATCTCATCTTCACCAAATTCCTCATCTATCATCATGACCACCACCCCTCCACCGTTCTTCAACCCCTCACCCCCTCCCCCACTACCCGATAGCTTGTACCCCGACGATCCCGAGGAGGTGACTACCCCAACCTCAAATCTACCTCCACCCCCCCCCTCTCCACCTCCAAGGCAGCCGTCTCCTGTTCGTCACCACCACTCTGGCCCAGCCCCCGCAACCGCCGGTAGCTTCGGATCACCTCCAGCGAACCCCCCTCCCCCTCCACAATCGCTCGCTTACCAGCAGAATGGAGCCGGGACCACGCCAACTCAGGCACACTACGGGGGTGGAGGAGCGGTGGATATGGGCAAACGGAACAGCGTGGTGATTAAGGTTGGCATGGTGGGAGATGCTCAGATTGGGAAGACTTCACTCATGGTGAAGTATGTGGAAGGGAGCTTTGACGAGGATTACATCCAGACTCTTGGTATGACTCCCCCCCCGCAGGTACCATGCTCACGGTGGTGGTGATCATGTGCTGATTGCTGGCTATAGGAGTGAATTTCATGGAGAAAACTATATCTATCCGTAACACGGAGATCACGTTTTCGATCTGGGATTTGGGTGGTCAGCGAGAGTTTGTCAATATGCTGCCGTTGGTATGCAACGATGCTGTTGCGATATTATTTATGTTCGACCTTACCCGGAAGAGCACTTTAAATAGTATCAAGGAATGGTATCGTCAGGCTAGGGGATTTAATAAGGTACTTGTGTCTTCGTATTTGGGCATGAATTAGAGCTGACAAAGGTTTCTGGATATAGACTGCGATCCCCTTCTTGGTGGGCACTAAGTACGACCACTTTGTCAACTTTCCGCGAGAAGATCAGGAGGAGATCTCCAAGCAGGTATGAGATGCCAGACTCGTGGGTCTAGTTTCATGTTGACATATTATAGGCAAGGAAGTTTGCTCGCGCAATGAAGGCTTCGTTGATTTTCTCCAGTACGAGTCACAGCATCAATGTTCAAAAGGTTGCACACACTCTACTTTCGCCCTATCTGAGCCCTAGCTAACATCTGTCCTAGATCTTCAAAATCGTTCTATCTAAAGCTTTCGATCTCAAATGCACTATACCAGAAATCGAGCATGTTGGCGAACCACTGCTGTTGTACCAAGACGTCTAGCTTTCCTCTCCCTTTTCACCGTTTCGGAATAAATCGTATTTCTTTTAAACTCGTACTCCCTTTTTTTTTTTGCTAGGTGTATTAGGCTGGGGAGCACTGTTGGCGGAGTGGATTATTCTTTTTACCCCCGGCTTTTCTTCGTTTTCCCCCTTCACACTTCCTTCATAGGATCCATCTGCAGCAGGAAGCTAAGTTAGGCTACTCGAGTAGTGGGTGTTGACGGGTGGGCGCAGATAGGGGTTATCTGAAGTATTACATTTTTTTAGTATGATACTGTGGGTAAATGTTACCATTCATTCTCATTCTCATTCTTTTTTTTCGCTTCCGAATTCATGGCGGTGGGATACCTTTCTTCTTTTGTATTAGTTGGCTTTTATTTGAGTGTTGCATTTTCGTGAGATGATGCCGGGGAGGTGGGCGAAGGGGTGAGAAAAGGTGAGATAGGGGAATAAGGGGGATGAGAGAGATTGATCACCCAGTCAACTGAGAGGCGTGGAATAAATTGGTTCATAGCATGTCACTCCACGGCCAAATTTGGAAACACTTTCTTCAAGTTTGAGACTTGAGAGGCGGGGAGGCACCCTGTCAGAATTCGATGGCGGGGGTTACTGTGAGAGTCTTGGGTACGGGCGTGCTCTGGCATTGTTGTAGTCGAGACAGCTGATCCTCGGGCCAATAATTCAGATCAATATCACCTCCTCCGGCAGTGGAAACGTCCAATTTCTCGCCGGCGTATGGCACGTCCTATGATCTACTGGCGCGGCCGAATTGATGCCAGACACTTTGTATGGGCATCACCTTAATCGTCCGGTGTCAATTCGGCTGCGCCAGTACTGTATCAGAGAACTTCCGCTGGCTTAAAGTGTTATTATTGAAGATCCGAAACCTGATGTAAGGGTCTAAGTTATAGCCCCGGATATGGTACGAGTACATCCTACGGCCTATTAACTTCCTATCTGGGGCATGAGATGAGCCACCCTGGGGCCAGTGTTTGCACCCCCCCAACCCATAATCCCGTATTTTCACGTGTTTCTGTTCTTGGATTACGTTTATGCAAGCTTCTGTCCTTGCGTAAGTGGACCTGTGAGTACTGGGTGAGTATGATACACTCGAGTAATACTTGGTGAGGTTATTGGGTGTGGGTGATATCGAGTAACTTTATCGGCTTAGGCCTCGGTTTTTGCTCTAGAGGTAAGGGGGGTTTTGTGATGATGGGAGAGAGGGGGGGAGACTCCGAGGGGGTGCCTTCCTAGGGATGCAGGGGTTTTGGGTGCCTTATCATACTTTTTTACGATACTTTCAGCACTGTCCTTGGTGGGGGATCCGTTAGTCACCAATGGCTGCGTTCTCCTTGTTGGTGAGGCATTGGCATTGGACGATTGGATGTTCTGACCTGGTCTGATGCCGGGGACTGGATACTTGGGTAGGAGTGATTGTGCAAAGCTTGCCTTTATCCTAGGGGCTTTTCCCTTGGTTTACTTGGGTTGTGGCAAATATAGCTTTCAAACCTTCTGTCTATCGAAGGTTGAGGGGCAGATGCGACTAAAATCATGGATGGTCATTTCAGGGGGATTAAGGCATGGTTTCCTGTAGCGCTCACCTTAGTGCTGGTGCTTTACGTGATATCCCAGCCTATCATCGAATACCAATTACTTTGCTCTAGATGGTTGTTTTCCGATAACTAACAGTATCATACCTTTTCTGATTTTTATTGTATGACTTTTACTGCATGCATACTTCTACTCAAGTACAGCGTATCGCTTTCTGGCCTTGAAACCACGATTTTTCCTTCTGCACTCGTTCTCACTTAATTACTGGACGAGGAAGCGATATCGGATTATCCCTTTCAACTTTCAAGTGCTATCGATAACACCTCACCAGCATTTTGCCAGTGAATCGAGGTTCTTGGTCGTCCAGCCCACCCACTCAAAGTCCCTGTCTCACTTCGGCGATCCCTGCGACACAAGCTCCCTCAAGGGACCAATCCGAAACCCCTCTCACCCCCCCACACCAAATACAAGCATTTTGTCCAAGCCAAAATCTTTTCACCATCATCGCAACCCATCTCCAACCATCTTCGGAAACAGACGAACAGCCATCACCAAAAATCCAACCCCTCAAACACCCTCATCACACCCAATCACTAAACAACGAAACAATAGGAGGCAAAAAAGAAACCCCCATGTATATCAAACTCCCACAATAAAGACGACACCCGCGGCAGCAGTCATGCCGCGACAAAACTGGCGAGCAACCACATCTCCAACCCCCAGAGCCCCCGCGACCCCAACCTGCGTACCGTACACGCTTTCGGGAGGATGGACAATCTCTCTTTCCCCATCATCAACGATCACCCTCGCCTCCGATGCGACAGTGACACCGGGCTGCTACACGAGCACCTACCCGCCATCCTCGACCGCGACATCCGTGGACGAAACGTCAGCCGACTCGCTCTCGGCCAGCGACCTCCGGGATCCGTTCTATGCCTCTACTATTCCCATGGCGTATTCCATATCCGCGACTACGACGCTGGCGTACGTGCTATTGTTTCTGCTGTTCCTACCGAACCCCCCGAATTCGAGACCTTGGCTGCAGAAGGTTGCTACGCTCACAGTGGTTATTTGCTTGACTACTGCGTTTGCAGAGACAACGACGGTATTGGAGCAGGAGTACATGCTTCGCGGGTCCAGCTTGTGCAGCATGACCAACGAAGCTCGCGAGGTCCGCCGTCAGGTCGTCGGTGGAACCTTCATCCGGATAGGGAGAATAATCTCGGACCTCTTCCTTTGGTTGGCGCAAGTGCAAACGCTAATCCGACTCTTTCCTCGGGAGCGTGAAAAAGTGATTATTAAATGGGCGGGTTTTGGGCTCATCCTTCTGGACACTATATTCTCGATTTTACAAACCTTTATTTCCCCGCTGTCTTCGGATCCGCATTCCTTCCTCGACGCGATTCCTGCTCTGTCGTATCTTTTCCAGATCGCCTTGTCATTGCTGTACGCTTCGTGTGTCCTTTATTACTCCTTCGCGAAGAGGAGGTACAGTTACTTCTATCCCCCCTTATTTTCGAGGTCCCCCCCGGGGAGTAGGAGGTATGGTGGTAGGAGCATCATCCTAGTTGCGATACTCAGTATCGCGAGTGTTCTCACGCCAATAGTGTTTTTTGTCCTGGATATCGCGCAGAAGGACCTTGCGGGGTGGGGGGATTATGTCCGCTGGGTTGGAGCGGCAAGCGCTAGCGCTGTGGTCTGGGAATGGGTGGATAGAATCGAAGAGCTCGAAAGAGAAGAATGCAAAGGTGGGGTTCTAGGAAGGGAAGTCTTCGATGAGGACGAGGACGAAGACGGGTTTCAAGGTGACCAACGCCGCCAACACTTCGGCCGAGGCGGTGGTAACAACGGGGGAGACGGAGGATTGACCCGAGAAACGACTGTAACAAGCGAGGGCACAAACTACGCTGTCAACGTCCGTAGCGTCGCCCCCCCGCTGAATAGGCTAAACACCCCTTCCAGCTCATACACCACCCGAGAACGAATCGTGCGTTCCAACAGCACCACTTCCATCCACCACCTCCACACCTCTTCACCTACTCCGCCTCCCCAGGCGGTAGTAGCATCATCATCATCACCATCACCACACACAATGGAAACCCAAGAAACCGCCGACGCGGATCACCGAACACACAACGTTTCTACCACGGACACCGTTGCTTCCTCCTCCCGCGTACATTTCCCTTCACAATCCCAAACAGATTCTACACCGCTTCCCCCACCGACCACACCGTCGATGCAAGAGACGCCATCTAATGATTGGGGTTTCCGACGCAAAAAGCGGCCAAAAGAAGCCGACCCCCCACTGCCCGTCGCATTCATTCCTGCGCCGCCGCGCGGGAGACGCGGGAGTTGGGGTGCCGTGGAGAGGGCGAGGAACGAAGCTATAGGGAGGGGAGATGAGAGGTAGGCGGTATTGCATTATGCACCGCTCGGGAGGTTTTTTTTGTATAATTCTTTTATTCCATTTTTCATGTTTGTGGGATGGAGAAGGTAGAATGGGCATGTGGCTAGGGGCAAGTGCGGAGTTTTTTCTTTTATATATATAGCGGTTTGGGTATCTCACCTTCTCTCATATACACGGGTTTTTTTAGTCGCGGTTATTTTTTCGCTTTTACATGTCATACCGACTCTTTTAGTGTAAATAATTGTAGTGATCGAGGTTATCAGTGGCCGAGGGGAGGTATGGGTGGGTTGATTGATTCGTTTACTACGCATAGTAATCTTGGACTCCGATCCGAAACGGAAGTTCATTGAGTTCGGACGAGAGGCCAGTTTGAGGAAATGGAGATTCATCGCTAAGATAGTCTTGGATTTATAAGAATGACACACCACGTTCTCCATATATATTCGGGGGAGGATTTAGTCGACGTCCCCGACACAGTCGGGGGTATGCACAGTACCATCGATGCTTTTGGCCACTGTGACAGCAATGATTGCCGAAAACCCAGGGCGGCGGCGGTGGGGAGGGGCGAAATGTTAAGTTTAGGAAAGGATGGATAGGATGGGTATCAACCACCGCTACACTGTACCCCTCAAGAAACGAATTTCTAAACCCCGGCCAAATATTATCCCATGCTCAGAGGAATGGTGTTTGAGCTGAGAGATCGGCGGTGGAACAGAGCGCGGGGGGGGGGGTTCTCGTATTGCAGATGCTGTAGAGCCCGAGATCATCCCGCAGGCCCCGCACTACACGGTGCAAGTGCGAAAGCACATCCTATTTAGTACACCCTCGTCTGGGCATTAAATCTGCCGTCACGAGTACTATACAGTACGCCGGTATAGTGTATCCCACTAGTGAGTGATTGGTCAGGGATAATGATGCGAGTGATTTCTTGTGATGGTCGATTGCTGGCCGGATCTAGTTGGGTTCTGGTATGCACACATCGTGTATCCCTTGTTACGGATTACGAATTGCAAAGTGCTGTGTGAGGGGTGTTCGGAAGGTTGTGTCGTGGATAGGTGGGGGGGGGCTGTGTCCAGACCGGTCCACCACTCCGAGGCTCAGATAGCGCTGGCTCTTTGGTGGTGTTTGGAGTGGTGGGGTTCTCGGGTAACTTCTTCAAGGGGCTTGGGCTTTGCCGCAGTCACTGCGTGGGTTTAGCTTTCTTTTTTTTTGCCAGCGATATGATAGCTGTTCTTGCCTGGACTTTTTTTCTGGAAGGTACTGTAAGTTTGCCACGAGAGCGCTGGTGAACAATGGTTTGGTATACTGATCAATGAAAAGCTTCAAGTTACTTGGGGATTTACAAAGTATTCGGATGAATTGGCCTTAAGATTCGGGTGTCTTGGTGTTAGTCGGGACATCTTGACGCCAATTCACCTCAATGCTATATAAATTGCCAAGTAACCTAGTCCCCATCCAAAATGTGTTAGCTTTAAACCTCTATAACGTCATAACCAGAGCTTATGTCACTGATCTAAGAGCCACCCTGATAGAGGACATCAAAGTGTGCATGGTTCCGCCCCTGAGGAAAATAGGTCAAATGTCGATCGAGTAGTAGAGCTCCAAAGTCGGGCTTCTTTTCGTGATAATTTACTAATGGTCACCTCAGACTCACACAGTACTTAAACACTCCTTTCTAGGTACTCAAGAGACAATAGTCCTACAGGGGCAGTAAAAACTCATGCCATCCTCCCTAATTCCTTATTAGTCATCTACTAAATGGAACGACTACTCTAGGTAGTGTCCGGTTGGGGGGCGGCTGCTTGAGGGCTTTGTGGGCAGGAGTGTGCTTACCTTCCATCACCCTACCACAAAGCCTCTGTTCGTCAGTGCAGCATTCACACAGTCCACCAAAACAGAGTAGTCTTTTAACCACCGTTCCTTCTCTACTCACAGGTGTGGAAGAAGTGAGGGAAATCGCTCCGCTATCTCCTACGATTCGCCGTCGTACGTCACCCGCCAAAAGTCCCTAGTCTAGTGAACCCACATGCTACGCCTCCGCCATTGCTGTCAGCCATGTCCTTCATCGCGGCCAAATCAGCGCCCGCTAACTCGTGAACGAGGCCCGACATTTCTGTTCCCCTCGGTAGATCGCCGTTGAAGGTGGCTTGGGTGAGTCTTTCTCGCGGTTGTTGTGAAGATGGTGCTGAAACGAAAAGAAGCGGAATTAGTATCGGAAAACAGCCAGCAAGCATTGCTTCAATACTTGGGCCAGAGAAACCTCTTTGCCTCTGGGACAAAGGCAAAATTTTCTTCCTTGACGGAGAACTAGTGTTCCGAACGGCCCGGGGAGGCCACGGGGGGGGGGGGGGGGGGGGGGGGGGGGCCAAAACCCCCAGGCAAAC
>Ga0307517_10002411_pt1 | contig 29946 bp, 22 predicted proteins | sample 23_EM_MG_FD_194515 | JGI IMG/M metagenome (GOLD analysis project Ga0307517, IMG submission 194515) | Populus trichocarpa ectomycorrhiza microbial communities from riparian zone in the Pacific Northwest, United States - 23_EM | ecosystem: Host-associated > Plants > Roots > Unclassified | place... | reverse complement strand
GTGTGGAGAACTTGGACGAAGTTGAAGGAATGTTTTTCTGTGTGGTCAACTTTGTATATATAGGACACCGCTGGCGATGTCGAAAGAATAAGGACCAATACACACTCTACCGATCATAGCCTATATTCGAGAGTTTGTGGCTTCAGAAATGCGCTTAGGGATCGGGCATTGGTGGCAAGCACGATTCCCTATATTGACAAAAGTTCCATCCGCTTTGACTTCATGCCATGCATTTTTCCTCTCTGTTTAGTCTCTCCTCCAAGATCGACAGCTCATAACAATAGAGGGAGGTGTATTTGATATACCACTAGAATGGCTTCTCGAGAGCAGCTTCGCAGAGCAACCAATGACAAATCACTCTCACCACGATAGTTCGATGATGGGATAGTGGATATAAATATTCGGTTTCATGCAGGGGATAGTTGTTGCCCCGTCATTCATCAACAGCAGTTGTCACGGGTAGCCTGTCTCTAATGTTTCCCCCAAATTCTCTCCTCTTACATACCTACCGCCTTAGAAGATAATTTTACCCTTTCCACCTTCTTGCAAATCTATCACTGCACATTATGCTACTATAGCTCGGATCTCCCCTTTAGCCATCTGCGCCCAGGTCACCTCTCACACTCGTGAGCCCCGATTTAATATCTCCACTACCCCAGTTCCCCACCTGGCCTACCAGCTCTCAAATACCCTATCCCGCCACTGCTAGTATTGTTTAATCTCCTTTGCACTACTACTTGCGGAAATGAAATTCCGGACCCAAAGCTATCTCTGGGGATCCCGGGTCCAGAGTTTACAAACTGAGTGACCTTCTGCGAGACGCCTTGCTGTACTTGTACCCCCTAGCACTTGAAATGATTAAACCCTGTTATAAGCAAGGAAAGATCTTCCTGCCCAGGAATCAGGCTGAAAGCATACAAAAATGGGAGCCGTTCAGCTCGCCTGATGGACAAAAATGTCAAAAAAACAAACCATCTGGAAGTACCGGAGGAGGAGGTAACTCGAATCAGAGTTCTCAAATGAGCGGGACCCTCTTATGGGCCGACCGGGCGTCTACAAAGAGCCCTAGGTGGGATGAGAAGATAGAATGCCGTCCGGTCTTGTCGCCGGGGCCACAAGAGGGCTGCCATCGCTAACGACGGCGAGCACTGCAGCGTAAGACAAATTTTGCTGAGGGACTATGGGAGACTGCGGGGCACTCGCGGTGTAAGAATTTTGTGCCTCGGAATAATTTCATGTTCGAAGCAGAAGTAAAGACATGTGTGAGATGATAATTAAAGAAGTGCATTATCCTATTCTAACCACTAGAGAGAATGGGCCCTTAAATAGATGGTCTCAATCCCAATATTCCACGATCGGCCCAAGTCAAAAATACATCGGAAATCGGAGACACCCTGAGAAGAACTGTGAAACACGAAATCCACACCTATGATTCCTGAGCGCCTGTCCTGCACTGGAACCTGCTATAAAGAAAGGCGTGGAAGCGATCAAATACTGTGATGCTACAACCTGGACATCCGTGATCACGGCAAAGTTGTATCTTAATCTCCGTCTCTATCAATCAAAACCAGTTTATTGAAGAGGGAGAAAAAATTGATCGGGAAGAAAGAATGCTAAAGGGAAAGGAAACAATTCGTTAGTTAGCATAATATCGGTCCATAAAAATAAAGGGTACAAGGGCTATAGGAAACAGGTGAGTGATCTCCGGTGACTCACGACAAACAGGACTATAGGAGTGGGGGGGGACTGCGCCGGACGGCAAGGACGGCCAGTATGAGACATTTTCCCAGCGGGAAATTGGGCCATACGGTGAGTTATAGGACAAGTTGGGGCAAGGGCGGGACGAGACAACACAATGTCGTTCACCTCCGTCGGCCTCCAGTACTAACGGACTGCCCCGTTGAGAGCACTGACTTGAACCCCCAAATAGCATACCCCCCAATTATTCCAGATCCTACAGCAAGTGCTTAATTTACGGATAAATTCCGTGACCCACTGCACTCTGATAACCCGTAAAGGAAGCAGGAGGGTGGCACAAAACCTAGGCCGTTGGCTACTTTACACCAGAAATAGCTATCCTCAAAAACTCACAGTCAACATTACATAGGCAAAAACAATTAAGAGGCTGCAAAGATTTCATTTACAAGAGGGCTCCGATGTGAAACAGCTGCAGCGAGTTTTTTGTCTGGTATGGTACTTGATGATAATGGTTGGCATGCACATATCACCAGAAGCAACATTTTTTTCAAAGGGTCCCCACTTCTCTTCTACTCCAGTGACGTGTGGCGGGTTGGGACAACCCATGGCCAATTTGGGTAAGCCTTCCGGGGGCCACCTGAACCAGCAAGCGGCATCGCCGGGGGAGGTGGAAAAAGGTATAGCCGAAGTCCTAGCGTGACCGGACATCGCGGCTCCTGCCGGTAGGCCCGAGAATCCTCGGGATATATATATTTCCACCTACCCCCCGACGAGAACACCATCAAGCTCGCTACAGCTCGCGTTCCCCGTTGCCCACCCACCACCCCTCAACTGGGACCCCGGCGCCCCTCATTGTCATCTCGGGAAATATCGGTGGCATTGATTCGCCACGACAAGGGCAGCGACATTCCAGACAATGCCTCCGACAGCGGAACAACGATACACACGGGACAATCGCTATTGGGGAACGAGTCCTTTGGGTTCATAGTAGTTTGGGTTCTGTTTTTATATATTTTGCCTGTCAGCCAGTATCTCAATGTATTCTTGTGGCTTTGGAAAATTAGACCAGAGTCAAATACGGGATGGACATCAGTTCAACTCAGCTTCCGGTTATGAGCCGCCTGTATTTCTTGGGAGCAACGGGAGTACCAGTTCACAGTAATAAGCGTGCGGTAAAAAACGTGAAATATTGCGCAAAAATTCAAAATCAATTCAAGTTCGACATCGCAACTTAACCGCATACTACAGCGAAACCATCAAAACAAAAACAAAACATCGCAGAACCGTCGCAGGAGGGGTGATCTCCAAACGAACGCACTAGAACTCTGCAGATCAACCAACCTCTACTCGTGAGCGGGCGACACGCCAGGCTGGTTCTTCATATGAGCAACCAGATTGTCATATCTCTTGATACCTTTCTCGCCAACATTCTCGCATCCGGGAACCGGACAGTCGAACCGCTCGGCAAGGTGGACTGCCTCACAGTGCCGGTTGAGGGCCTGGCTAGTTGCGAACGGGGTTTCTCGGATAGACTCTGGCACATTGCAAGTGAAGGAGCGACGGGAGCGACGGGAGCAAGTGTGTGGACCGCTTCTCCATGTTAGCCGATGCCGGGGCAAGAATAAAGTGGAACGGTGCGAACCTGTTTCCAGAACATTTGGACGACCCACAGAAGACTTTGGCTTTGGGAAGGGTTAAGGTGACGGGGATATTATAAGCGAGGTTATCGTTGGTGCATCTGCTGGCTTCATCCTGCTGTGTTGTGCAGCAGAGAGGTGGGCCAAGAACTGAGTAGTAACCATCATCATCTAGATAAAGAGGAAGCGGTCCCAACTCGGCAGGAAACTGCAGTGCAACCCCAGCTGCATTAGCACCCACAAGGCAAAGAGTAGGCGCCCAACCCTCCTGATTAGAGCCTCTGTGGGTGGTTCGCAATCTGTAGCTAATATAAAGGTCAGCCCTCAAAAAAAAAACCTACGCAGAATCCATTTCTGAAGTATAGTGGGGATGATATGCCAAGAAGCCAGCAAAGTTGGAGGAAGAGGGGAGACGGGAGCCCGCCTGTATTTAACAACTCTCATTTCACAGAGGGCTTTCTATGCGTAGGCGTCATATTCATATGCGGCAACTCTTACGAACCAATCATCTGTTCTAAAAAGAAGCCTGTGGCAGGGATCCACCCTGAACTTTGCCCCGAGCTCATCCCAGCAGCGTCCTCCATAACCGGCACGACCATTGACACCGAGTTTTGCTGGACAAAATCTGGATCTGTGATTGGATGGCTACCTTAGTGCCCCTGCACAAAGCCTGCAGCTCCTCCTGCAGTGAGTTTGCTCTGCCAAGAGATTAGCCAGAATAGGTTTGGCAGGCCTCTGATGGCCCTTGACCTCCCAATTTGTTTGCCGTTTTAGCGCCATGCTGGGCTCCCGCTCCAATACCGAACACCAACACTCCCGCTTCACCGTCATTGACTTCCAACCCTCTAGTAATTCCAGCGTTTGCAGAATCACGACATTTGAGGTATGGGAGATCCCTCTGAAAATTCTTGGCCTCCTATAGTTTCCAATTCCAGGACATTCCGTGGACCTTGATTCCAGCAAACGCCTATGCGAGAAAAATTAGGAGGAGAATTTAGCTTGAAAAAAAAGGAAGGCGGAAGAGGGAGGAGAAACAAACAAACAATCCCTATTTGCGCGAAAGCTTAAAGGGATTTCTAGTTGTATTTTTGTGCAGAAAAACGATGATTGTCAGAGTCAGGATCACCACCGTCCAACTCCTTGAGGAAAATGCCTAGCCAACGAGGGAGCTTAAAGACTCCTGGAATCCACCGTGCAAAGGAGTTTTTTATCATACTTCACGGTTGAAAATAGGCTTTAGTTATGTCTGCCTTGGCCGCACTCTCTTGTTTAAATTTATACTGGCTACTCAGTTCTTTGTACATCAAATTATGCAAGTTCTACGCAAATTTTCCTTTTTGCTTCGCCATCATTAGATATCACTCGATTTAAGTCCTTCTATCTGGCAGCCCTCTTGTGCCAAGACCCCTCTCCTCTTTCCATCCCCCCCCCTTTATCTCCGGCCTCGTGCTACTCCCTACCTGCTGAATTATCGGAGGTTGCACTGTACTCGGTGGGGCCTGAGTTACCCAATGGATTCTTGACCACTTTGTAAGTTGAAAGGGGCTGTTGTGGGGCTTTTTCCCCCTCTACGTCCGCGCTCACAGATCCTTCCCCCAAACCTTTTCACCGCACTCATCACTTGAATGGTTGGCATTTGCAAAACCCACCGCCATTGCGTGCCACCAAAATCCTAAGGTTGTAACCGGTTGTTGGATGTGGGCCATTGTAGCCCGGTTTACAAATGCTCATTCCAAGAACTCTATTGGGGGAGAGGAATATTTTTGGGTTCATTCTGGTATTGCACCTATTTCTCACATCTAATTGATGTCGGTGGGGTATACAGCATGTTTTTCGGTTTAGTTTGACCTAAAGTCGCACCGGCGGGTCCTCTAAGAACAACGAAATAGTTGGTAACGAGGCCTGGGGTGTTATCTAAAATTGTCGTTGAGGTTTAATCATTCAGGTTCTTAACGTAGACTATTACAGTACGGTAAATTCAGTACCCAAACACAAGTGAAATATGCTAGATCGTTGTTCTATTCCCTTTTGGGACACCCATAGAGAACTCATCGTAAACCCAGGCTTCGATTGAGACCAAAAAAGCAAACAAGGAGGAAAAGTTACCAGGAGACACAAGACCGCAGTACGTCATGTTGCAAGCGATATGCTATCGAGAATCATACATAGTCACTGCGTGAGACTGGGGGTTGGAAGTGTTGAACTCATGCTTCCTGATTGTTAGTCTTCTCTATGGGGCAGAGGATTGGGCTAGGGCTGGTGGATTTCAGGGTCCAGATGTTGCATCAAAAACACTACTGGTTGTGGATTTGTTGGAAATGATGCTGCTCGCTTTACCCTCCTGATATCTGCTTTGTTGTTTGGATAACCTCCGGGGACATGCTTATTTATGGCTTCGAAAATGTGCTTAAGCATAAGGCGTGTGTAGAAACCACTTCCAGTGAAGGGATGTGGCTGTCTGAAGGAAGGTGAGGGGCTGTAAGGAAAGCCGGAAAGGGAGAGAAGAGGTTATGAAAGGGTTTTACTAGTGATGGGCACGATCAGATCATGATCGAGTTTTGCTCGACTACTGAGTGATCGATCACCTCGATCATGCCTGGCCCTCGATCACAGAATGATCGATCATTCAAGCCGTGATCTGATCGATTTGATCGATCATAGGTAGTGCTCGATCATGATTGAGTATGATCGATGAAAACTCAATCATGATCGATCATAGGTAGTGCTCGATCATGATCGACCATGATTGAGTATGCTCGATGAAAACGCGATCATGATCGATCACTCCACTATATATAGATCTGTTGGAAATCATGTGACAGGTGATTAGAATAAAATATAGTTTACCCCGCACATCCGCACGATAATCACCAAGCAATAGCTTTTTTGACTATCCTCTTATTATCTCTGTTGAATCAACAATGGACCACGGTATTACAATGTCTTCTCAGGCAGATCCATTATCACCCGCACCCTGGCAGGTCGCAGAAACAATCTCCGATTCACCAAGCGAACCAAGCAGTCATCCAGACTCCTCAAATGTGTCTGACTACGGTGAAACCTTAAGTGGACGATGGGGTATTAATCTGTTTTCCGGCCCACAAAATAACCTGAGAGCACAAGGTAACCTAGGAATCAATATAGGCGAATTATTGAATATGCGAATGATTAGCGGCCGGAAGGAGCTTCTGTTCAATAGCTACCTATATGACAAGCGACTGCTTATCTGGGAAACTATGGATGATGGCTCCGGGCGTCATGTGGTTTATTGTTGTCACTGTCAACATACCTGGGGACCATATACTGCGAAATATATGACCACATCTACCTTTATCGCTCATCTTCGAATTCGTCACTCTCGTCTTCCCTGCCATGATGGTGACTATAAGGAAGCCGTTGGCCATATCCTGTCTAGGGCTACGGGGAGTGTTGGAAGACGGAGCAGAATTAGTCCGTTTACGCTTGCTCGAGGCATCGGACTTGGAGGTGCACGGGCTCCTGGACAGATGTTCAATGCCAAGGAGTATAGAAAGTTGATGGCCATAATGGTAATTGAAACCAATTCCAGTTTCTCACTCGTTGAGAGTAATGCCTTCCGAACCCTGATGACATACTGTAATTGTGGTGCGATTACTATATCCAGGTGGACTCTGAAGCCCGACATTCAGTCAATTCTATATACAGACTTGTTTGAAAACCTTCAAGGACAACTACGCGAGCATATCTCTACCGGTGCCAAAATAAACCTGACAATTGATGCGTGGACATCAGGTAACAAACTTCCCTTCATGGCCATTACCGCTCACTGGATTGATACGAGATATGAGAGGTTTAATACCTTAATTGGATTTGAGAGGTTGCATGGATCCCATACAGCTGGCAACATGTCAGATGTTATGATCAAGGTATTAGATATGTACCAGATCAGGGAATCAATTAACTGCATCATGGCGGATAATGCTGTTGTAAACGATAGGATCTTTTTGGATCTCGAGTTGGAGATGCAGGACTGGTCCCAGGAAGATGGGCAGGTGCGCTGTTTAGCTCACGTGCTAAATCTAGCTGCTCGAACAGTACTGAAAGCACTAAGATCTGAGGCCAAAGAGCGCGAGGTGGATTTAGCGAGTAATGATTGTGATGATTCCGGCCACAACAATGAGGTTGACCCAGCAACCAGTCTACGCAAACTATGCCAAATCGTGGCCAAAGTTCGATCCTCAAATATCTTATTGGAAGCCCTACAGGAGGATGTTCAGCGAAAGCGATTGGACTGGCTGGTTCCGATTCTGGATGTTCGGGTGCGCTGGAATTCTACTTATAAAATGATTGAGCGCGCTTTGTACCTACGACCAGCTCTTGAGCGTCTTCTCGCTGTGCATAATACACGGAAGTTTAGCAAGGCACGGACTCCTCTCAAGCTTTCCCTAAGCGATTGGGATACGCTTGAACGCATATCAAGAATTCTTTCCCTGTTTGTCGATGCAACTGAATTCGCTAGCGGTTCTACATATCCTACCCTCAGCTCGCAACTACCTTACTACCAGTTTCTCGAAAATGCTCGGCATGAGCTTATTGAAAGTGAACGGCCGATGGAAGATGACCCAGACCCCACCGCAACAACCTACAAAATCTGTTCGGCAGCCGATAATGCGTATCAAAAGTTAAACCAATACTGGGTTAAGACTGACTCAAATACGGGACAGGTTATTGCGACAATCCTGGATCCCCGAATGAAGTTGCAACTCTTTACAAACTTACAGTGGGAAGCGAATTGGATTGAAAATGCGCGCGAGAAGTTCATGCGAGTATTCACTAAGCGCTATGCCAGTAGAGAACCAATAGCCATCCAAACCCGATCCAATGAGATAGAAGTAATTGCTTCTACTCGAACCGGTCTCCTTCTGAGCCTGGAAACCCCTCAAAATCGACGCCGTTATGAGGACCTACTATTTGGCTCAACAGATGACAGTTTAGACGGTAGTCTTATAGAATCACAGGTGGGTGTTTGCCTTCTTGGGCCGCGTGTCGACAGGAATATGGACATTGTTCAATGGTGGAAATTACACGAACGCCGACTTCCGAATTTAGCCTTAATGGCCCGTGATTACCTTTCGGTACCTGCTACAAGGTACCCTTTTCACTCCATTTAGTTCTATTTGAATATTAATTGACATTGATCACCAGCGTCCCCTCGGAACAAGCATTTTCTGTAGCTGGGGATATTGTCTCTAAAAAAAGAAACCGTCTTGAGGCTGACACGATTCGGCTTCTTATGCTTACAAAGGCATGGCTGGGATTGGTTGAATTCAAAAAGGATGAATATGCGGAGGAATTGCTAGGGGAGGAGGCCAATTATGAAGCAGATGGTGAGAGTGCTGCACGAAGTGAAGATAGCGAGGATTTCATTATGCAATAGTTGGTTATTCGGTAAATACAAGTAACAATATGAGAAGATCTATGAAGGCTGTGAGACTCAAACAGATAAAGTTAAGGGCATAGTGCTGAAGAATGGTATACAAGAGATAGCCAGGAATGACGCGTACAGCGAAAGTGGAGAGGGTCATGCACTACGAACCACACTCGATCACGCAATCATGCTCAATCCCTTGATCATGCTCGAGCACAATCGATAATCGAGCACACAATCTTGCTCGATCATTCAATCATGCTCGATCACTCAATCATGCTCGATCACTCAATCATGCTCGATCACTCAATCATGCTTGATCACTCAATCATGCTCGATCACAAAATCATGCTCGAGCAGGCACCCTGATCGATTACTCGATCATGATCTACAATTTTGATCGATCATTCGATCACTGGGCTCCCTCGATCAGATCATGATCGAGCATGGCCTCCATGATCTGCTCGATCATGATCGTGCCCATCACTAGGTTTTACGCCCGAAGAGAAAATGTGCGGAGGTTGTGGGGAATGATGCTCTTTCATTTTGCTAGAATGAGGGATCGGAAAGGTTTGGGGAGGAACAAACTGTCAAAGGAACTTTTCTGGTAGCCACTGGAACGATAGGAAGACTTTGTCATGATATATACCCTGTCTTTGTCTTTAGTTAGTGTTGTAAATCACCAGCGACCACCCCCCTTCGACACACACCTCCAGTTGTACCTTTTCCTATCTCGTTAACCTATCGCCACCAGTTTTCTTCGTCACTCGTTATTCTTATAATTCTTGTTTTGGGCAAACACCGATCGTATGTATAAAGGTATGCAGGGGAAACTCGATAAATTTGATGTGTACTTCTTCACTGACTTAACTTCTACAGTTGCGTGCGAACACGGCCCTTAAGTACAAGGGACGAAACACTTTGCGTGCCCAAAGACCCTACTACGACTACTCCATCTGTCGCACTTGTGGCACTATCCAATAACCCCTCATTTTCGTGCTTCTTCTCCTCACTGGTTACTGACCACGTTACCCCTCTTTTCCTCACCGCTTACCCCGCCTTTCTTCACCGCTTACCCTGCCTTTCTTCACCGCTTACCCTGACTTTCTTCACCGACCCCTACTACCCCGCATTCCGACTGTTCACCGAGTTCCAGACTCACCGGTGTTGTCTCCGCTAACGTTCTAGCATATTCTAAGGAGAAGGAGTGGTCGAGTGGTTAAGGTATGCGAGCGCCGGCGATTAACAATAGTTATCAAGCGGAGACGGCGAATTACTATGCCTGTTTGTATACTAAAGCGATAAGTGCACATCACTAATGTAGATCAAAAAGCAAAGCGGAGAGAGTATGGGATTCCGGAAGGACAGGACCGGAATTCTGCTGGTGCGGTAGCATCCCCGGGTGGATCCCTTGCCGTCTAAGGAGGTTATTTGTCCATTCCCGCGGCCCCGGGGACAGGAGTTGAACCCGCCGGAATGCTCTTGTATTTTCTATACAAACCCACCACATCTCAATAGTTAGGAAACAAGCAAACAAGCAAGTTACGATTCCTAGTATTGACAAAGGTTCCATCCACCTTGGCTTCATCTCAAGCGTTCTTCCCCTCTGGCTAGTTTCTCCTCCACGATCGACGCCCCATAACAATACACGCTTCTTAGCTGTCACCTCAATTTTGTATCCTCACTATCTTAGTTCCCTCACCTGGCCTACCAGCTCTCGAATACCCTATCCAGCCACTGCTTGTATAGTTTAACCTTCCTTGCAGCACTACTTGCGGAAATTACGCCTCTGATGCAAAGCTATCGAAGAGGGATCCCCGGCCCAGAGTTTGCAAACCGAGTGACTTCCTATGAGACTCCTTGTTGTACTTGTATACCTTAGCATTTGAAACAATTAAACCGTGTGATAAGTAAGGAAAGATCTCCCTGCCCAGGAATGAGGCGGGAAACATAGAAAATTGCGATCCGTTCAGCGCGCCGAAAGGCAAAAAAAATATACCACCCAGCAGCACGGGAGGAGGTGGTAACTCGAATTAGAGTTCTAAAATGACGGGGGCCCTGTATGACCAGACAGGGGGTCTGTCAGGAGCCCCAGGAGGGATGAGAAGATAAAATACCGTCCGCTCTTGTACCGGAAACCCAAAGAACTGCCATCGCTAAGGGCTGCTAGCCCTATAATGTAAGACTAATTGGCCTCAGGGACTATGGGAGAATGCGGGGCACTCCCTGGTTAAATCTTTTGTGCAATCCAATAATTTCATGTGCCAAACACAAGTTAAGATATGTGTGAAGCGGTAATTAGAAAAGTGTACTATTCTATTGTAACCACTAGAGAGAATGAGCCCTTATCTGGATAGTCTCGCTCTCGATATCTCATGATTGGTACAAGTCAAAAATACATCCGAAATGCGGGACCTGAGAATAACCGTGAAGCGCGAAATCCAACCCTATGATTCCTGATCACTTCTCATGCGTAAGCACCTGCTGTAAAGAAAGTCATTGACGCGATCAAATATTGTGATGCTACGTCCTCAGCATCCGTGATGATGGCGAAGTTGCATTTCTGTCTCCGTCTCCATCAATGGCAACCGGGTTACGGTAGAGGGAAAAAACACTGATTGAAAAGTAAGAATACTAACGGAAAAGTGAGCAATGCGTTAGTTAGCATAATATAGATCCACGAACATAAGGAATACAAGGACTATAGGAACCAGGTGAGTGATCTCCGGTGACTTTCAACAAATGGTCTTGTATATCACCGGCAATCACTCCGAACACGCAATTACTCGGAGCACACCATTCTCTCCCTACAGGAAGATTCTTTCCTTATACCTTTCCTATCATGTCGTTCGTTAGTTTTTAGTTTCCTTCGTCAATCATTCTCAATCAAAGAGGAGGAACGGAGTTTGTATAGTATATGGAAGGATTCGCATATATGTCCGGAAGGGTCCGGAAAGCAGGGCGGTGGGATGATCGGACTTTAGAACGAAAGAGGGACCGGAACTCCTTGGTTTATGCAGTTTCCCGGAATGATTCCCGCAGGTTGGGAAGTTCACGAATGCTCTTTGTATTCCTTATATAAACCCCTCTTCTCCCATAGCTAGACAGACAAGCAACTCGGATACGAATCCTACGAATATACAGCTGTTTCCTCCGCGACTTCTTTGTACTTCTTTATCTGTTGAGTCAGTTCTTCTCCAATCCAGATCAATAAATAAGAAATGGGACGGTGGGAGGAGTGCGGGGGGACTGCGGGGGGACGGCAAGCACAGCTAGTATGAGACACTCCCCCGGGGGACGGTGGGCTATAGTCCTTAGCAGTGAGTTACAGGGCAGGTTGGGGTAAGGGCGGGCGCACAATGTCGTCCACCTCCGCCCGCCCTGGAGGCGGACGGGCTCCCCCTTGCGAGCACTGGCTTGAGCGCAATAGCATACCCTTGGATTATTCTAGACCCTATGGTAAACACTTAACTTACGGATAAATCTGGTGACCCGCTGCACTCTGGTAACCATAAAAGTACTAGGAGGGTGGTAGTAAGCCTAGTCTGTCGGCTACTTTACACCGGAAATAGCTATTCTCAAATACCTACAGGTCGACATGACTAGGGAAGAAATTTTAAGAGGCTGTAGGGTAGGGTCATGAGAACTATTTCTTTCAAAAGAGGGGTCGAGTTTGATGAGAAACGGCCACTGGCTCAAGCCTTTTATCGGGTATGATACTTAATAATAATCAATTCAAGTTCGAAAAAATAATTTAACATACTCGAGTACTGCAGCGAAACCGTCAAAAAAAAAAAAAGCATCCGAGAACCGTTGCACGAAGGGTGATCTCCGAACGAATGATAGCCGGCACCAAGAAAAAACCACTACTCATGATTTATACCAGCAGGCGACACACCATGCTGGTTCTTCATATGGGCAACCAGATTGTCATATCTCTTGATCCCTTTCTCACCAACATTCCCTCATCCAGGTACTGGGCAGTTGAACCGCTCGGCAAGGTGGACTGACTCATGGTGCCGGTTGAGGGCCTGTCCAGTTGCGAACGGGGTTTCTCGGATACACTCTGGCACATTGCAAGTACTCGAGTAAAGGAGCGACGGGAGCAAGTACCGTATGTGGACCGCTTCTCCATGTTAGCCGATGCCAAGGACGGGAATCAAGTGGAGGGGTGCGGACCTGTTTCCAGAACATCTAGATCCACAGAAGACTTTTGCTTTTAAGAGGGTTAGGGTGGCGGGGATATGGTAAGGGAGGATATCGTTGGTAGATGTGCTGGCTTCATCCTTCTGTGTTGCGCGGGGGAGCGGTGGGCCAAGAACGGAGTGGTAACCATCATCGTTCAGATAAAGAGGAAGCGGCCCCAGCTGTGCAGGAAGCTGCAGTGCAACCCCGGCTGCATTAGCGCCAACAAGACAAAAGGTATTTTCACCCCTGCGAGTCAAGTCGAATTGCCTTTAAAAGGAAGGTCAGCCCCTAAAAAAAAAAAACTTACGCAGAATCCATTTCCGAAAGATACTGTAGTGCGGATGATATGCCAAGAAACCAGCAAAGTTGGAGGAAGAGGGGAAACGGGAGCCTGCCTGTATTTATGAATTCTCCTTCCACAGGGGGCTCCTATGCGTAGGCATCACATTCATATGCGGCGACTCTGTCGAACCAATCATCTGTGACAAAAACGAGCCTGTCCCAAGGATCCGCCGAGATCATTGTACCGAGTACTCGCGGGTCTTTGCCAAGAATACCTCCGCTAGCCGACACCTAGGTGCCTGCGCACTAAAAGTGGACTATGATGACAGCAACAACAAGTGGCAACTTCAGTGAGCAAAGAATACTTGTACCAATGGTGTTGTTGCATACTCGGTGCTAATATTCCCCTGCATCTTAATGCACCCCTCTGATCCTAATCACAACTAGTTTCTTGTTTTCTTTCACTCTTCAGAATGTGGGTATTTGGTATATGGGTTCGGGGATGGTTTATTCATCATATGCAACACCTCATTGTGGAAGTCGGGATTCTTCATGTCCCTCAATCCGGACTGAGCATAGAAAGTACTTCACTTTCGGCTAACAGAGGTATCCTCGGCAAAGACGCGAGAATACACTACCACTGATACCCAGTATTACCGAACACAATCTGGAACTGCGACTGGATGGTTATCTTCCCGCCCCTGTAGAAAGCCTGCAGCTGCCCCTGTGATGAGTTTGCTGTGCCAAGACTTCAGCCAAAATTGATTAGACCGGTCGTTGGTGACCTGCCTTGACTTCCCAATGGTTTCGCCATTTTAACGCCATACTTGGCCCCCACTCTTGTAGCGTACTGTACTCGAGTACTCGTACACCAACACTCTAGCTTCCCCGTCCCTTGCGGCTTCTAGCTACTCCATGAGACCTAAGGTACCCAATCGGTTCTTAGACACTTTTCGTAAGTTGAAAGGGGTTGCTGTGGGGCTTTTCCAGCCTTCACGATGGCTCCGGTAAGTTGAATGTTGGCATTCGCTAAACGGACTACTATTGCATACCGCCATGCGCCAGCCGGTTGTTGGCCATGGGTAATAGCCCGTTAGGCAAATTCCGCAGCGTTCTGGCCACTCTGTTGGGGAGCGGAGCACTCGGGGTCACTGTTCTACCGTGCCCGATTCCCACATCTAATTGATATCGGTGGGGTATGCAACATGTCCCTCCGTTTGGTTTGACTTAAAGTGGCACCGGCGAGTTCTCTAAGAACAATAAAATCGTCGGGAAGAAGGCTCCGCGATTCTTTTTTTTTAAAAAAAATCTGACATCAGCCAGAGTCTTTTGTCGGGGTACTACGAAAAAAGGATGTGGCGGTGGACGTACACACCCAGCTAGGAACAACACCTCTCAAGCTCTCCCCGCAGTGGCCTTTCCAGTTTCGTGGCCAAATGACTTATACTCACTACCAGTTAAATTCACCTCTAGTTTTGCCTCCCGGTGAGTTTATAGGAACGACGAGGATACCAGATAACAGGAGCCAGTGCGAATAAAAGCATAGTGCACATATGCAGTTCAGAATACGGTATAGTTTAAGACTAAAACGCGTAAGTGCAAGGATGCAGGCTCAATTTCAGCCTACTTGTATGTTAAAGCATTGGGTCAAAGGGTTAGTCCTGGCCCTTATTACTCGTAGACCCAAACCATCAACCTTCACTACCATCCCTCGCTGCGCACTGGCTACGAGGGTATGCAAACATTGGGCACTTCATCTGCAAGCCTGCAGATAATCTGGGAGATATTTCGGAGTTTTTTTAAAAAATAAATATTATGCGCGGCTGGAGAAAACGTCATTGCGGCGCAAGGCAGAAACCCCATGGTGCCTTTTTGTACGGAGCCCCGTACAGGAATTTAGGCCACACCCGCCCTCATCAACACAATTGTGAACAATGAAAACAACTATGATCCCTTGAACTTATACTTTTGCTGGTCTAAATATCTCTTAATTATGTAGCAGATAGAAAGATTTAAACTGTTTTTTTAAGAGAGTAAGGTTGCGGATTGACTATCGAAGATGTCTGTGTTAGCTATATTTGGGGAAAACATAGTGTCAGACAAAAATCTCAGAGATGGTATGATACTTTAAATCGAAATCATCGCAACGGGGCAAAAAAACTACAATAGAACCGTAAGTGATCACAAGGAGCAGCCCCCAGCTGAGGGTGATTCGGTAGCTCAATGCAGTGTTCCGAATCGCCCAGTCCGTCCGTCTTGGAGGTAGGGCCCTGGCAAGTTTCCAGTTGCATGCCTTCCGCCGGTATTCGCAGACACTTCTAGTTCAACATTTCGTGTCCCTCGCTGTTTACGATCTTGCAAGTAGTTTGTCACATGTGCAAACTAATAAGCGAGCAAACACATATCTTTGAGAAACACCAATTTATAGAGCTGATTGAGGGGGGAAATTGAAGGTCGGAGAGGGATCAATTGGCAGTCTTATCTTAACACTCGGAGGACTCGGTGATTTATTTAACTTTCTCTTTCTTGCAAGAATACTATTTACTTCGTCTGTTATCATACATGGCATAATAATATCGTACATCACTCATATTTCATCGGGGGTCTCCCGCCGTCATTAGCCATCCCCGGCATTTTCCCCGCAGTCCCCCCTCCCTGTCCCTGGCCGCCATCGCTAATACCTGCGGTCTGTGGCCACCTCCCGCAGTCCTTTCCTACACTCCAGCCTTCTGATACCCCTTCCCTTATCCCCCCCCACAATCCCCGCCATCACGCCATCTCCCTTGCCGGTCGCCCGAGCGGTGGCTATCCAGTGCATCTGACCATACTGATAAAGTGATAGCTTGTCAGGCCCGGCGGTCGTAGCTAAGGGCGGCAATCTCCTAGGTAATTTGCCCTACAAGTACACAAGATCGTGCCTAGCGGTCCGGTCCCGTCCAGTTTCCTCGGAATTATCCCCGCCATCCCTATCGGCCCCCCGGACGGTTTGGAACCCTAGCTCTATAAGTCAACTAACCCCCACACAATCCGCCAATTTATTATGGTGCTTCGTGCTTGCTCCTCATCCGAGCAACAAAATTCTCACACCTCCTAATCTCTCTCTCGCCAGCACCTAGGAGCCAGACGGTCGATCCGCTCAGCAAGGTGCATCAGTTCATAGTGTAGGTTGAGCGCCTGTTTCGTTTGAACGGGTCGGTCAAGTGCAGTTGGGTGCATTACTAGGGTAGGAGCGACGGGAGCAAGAATGTGGACCTCATCTCGCGGTTAACCGATGTGAAGGGTAAACGTATTGTGGAAGCGGGTGTAATTGGTACAGGTTATAGGCAAGCACCGTCATCCGAACATTGAGCCTCAAAAGGTGGCCAGTTATATGAGGTAAGCAGGGGGGGCCACAGGGATTTGGACTCGTGAAAGGGCCATGATGGGGAATACAGCCTCGGGGAAACTCTTTGGTTAGTCGGCCACTCGGCCACTAATTACGCCGCCTGTAAAAATTAGGAAAAAACAGCTCCGACTCGCGCGGCTGTGGGCTGTTCGCCTAGGGAGGAAAAAAAAAAAAAAAAAAAAACTTACGAAGAATCCATTGGCGGAGTAGATCTGGTGACAACTTGCGAAGAAATGTGGAGAATTTTGCCGTAGGGGGGGCGGGAGACCGCGCTATATATTACTAGTGGAAAAATGGGGGAGGGGGGCGAATATCGGCGACACCGAGGGTGGAGGGGAGCGGAAGTTGTGAGAGATAGAAGGAGAGGATGAGAGGTACGGCATAGAGGTAGGGCAAGGGAGAAGGGGATGAAGAGGAAAAACAGAGGTGGTAGGAGGGGAGAGAGGAAGGGTGACGAAATTCGGGCTCAAGGCATGGGGTCCCAATGCAGGAGGCGTGCCTAGGGGGGGAAGAGTACCGGTAGTAACTGATTGGAGTTTGAGGAGATCGGATTCAGGCGGAGAGAGGAATAGGGTTTTGGGGTACTTAATTTGTTTTTACATCAAGGTCAGGTTTTGTGGCTGTACGAGGAGGATGCCGGTAGCTGGGGAGACCCAAAGAACGCGCGAAGTGGATACAGTAGGCTGGGAAGGAAAAAGAAAGAAAAAAAGCGAGACGAACTCCAACTTTATTGTCAAAAATTACATGTCTGTGACCATACGGCAGCAACAGCCAATCTTGGTTATAAAATCCGGGGTGGGGGAGGGTCTCGCGTACTCCGGTATGATATTCGATTCCTCGATTCGCTGGCTAGTCCAGGAGCCAATCAGAGCAGGCTCGCCTCACTTACTTGTACTCGAGTACTTGTACTCGAGTACTCACGCGGCCGGATTGAAATCAGAAGGGCCTATTTTGGACTAGTGCATGTTTAGTGATTAGTTAACCATATATGGTATAAACTCGCCAAACTCGGTGGAAAATCCCACCATACTTGTGGTACTCGGATACCAGGGCTAGTCCGCGAACACAGGGCTGACAAAGCTAACGACGATATTAGGAATAGCGCACGCACTAAGGGGTGTGTGTTGAAAACCAGAAGAATTCCTCGAACGCTTTCTGCTTTACTATTGGTTGAACTATCTATTCAAGGTTTCTATTGGATATTTGCCACTTTAGCTCATGCTCAGAATAAATCCTGGTGTTCGCGGACTAACCCTGACACCCGAGTACTGCACTCATGGCAGCCTTGGCTGCATAGCGAATTTGGAAAACCTATACCATATGTGGTTAGCTGTCACCTGACAAGCACTAGTCCAAAACTAGGCCTTCTGATTTCAATCCAGCCGCGTGAGTACAGTAACTACAAACGCTAAAGGAAGCCAGGGACGGGGGCCCTCTAGGATCTTGTGCTACTTGTACTCGAGTACATAAAGCCGACATGATCATTAAAATTACTGGACATAATCAGGGATACTGGTTGGGTGGCCATTTTCCTGGATGGGGACAAAGCCTACGGCTCCTCGTGCAGCAGTTTTTCTCTAGCGGGACCCTACCCAGAATAGATTAGATCCACCGTTGGTTTTTGTTGTTTGTGAGCAGGAGCTTCAAATGGGAGCTTTTCAGCCAACATGGCGTTCACGGGTCCTTCCTTCCACCAAGTACCTTACTGGGCAGAGGAATCTCCTTGAGCTCTTTACCAGGCTGAAGCCTGATTCATGTCCACCTAAACCATCTGCAGGCTATGGATTGTTTTTTACAGTCTCTCATGGACAATGACGGATATCAGCCGATGCACGGGGGTCTTGGGCAAGCAAGACTTCAAATTCGTCAGAGCACTCGTAGGGTAACAAAAGAAAATTGTTAGAAATGATCCCTGTTAGCGGCTGATATCCGCCATGGTCCCATGAGAGACTACTGCAGTACAGTACGGTACGAGTACTCATCTTTTTCTCGCAGTCACCGGTATTCCACAATCCTTCGCTGCAGGTTGCACACTGACGCCGTGGTTGCGAGCTGGCGATCAGGGTCGTGAATGATTGGGGTGGCCTTCGTAGCCTGCACATCATTTCTGAGGCCGAAAACGTGCAAACATGACCTGTGCCCAAGAAACCATGACGGAAGTAACCCAATGAAGATAATCCGTCCTCACAAGAAAAGAGAAACTTCCAGGCAAAAGCGCATAAAAGCAAGGGACCAATCGTTGTGAAAATCAACCCATTCGTGTCCCGACGCTTGGGAAGCGGACCTGTAAAGGGTGCTAAAACGGTGACTTTGGTCCAGGCAGAAAGTATTCTCCCGTGAGTGATACTAACCCCAAAGCAAAGAAAAGAACCAGACGGGCGGAAACACGGAGATGATATCATGATCAGAAAAGGAAACAGTACCGATGTGGGCAATCGCCGCTCGCACAATGGGTAGAGTTAAAGAAATCGATGACGATGATAAAAGAACCCCGTAGGGAAAAGAAGAAAACCTATCGATCAAACACGAGATCCAAGTCGTCTCTGAACATGTCGTTGTCCCCTCGTCTGTCCATCTCCGTTGCCCCCCTTCTTCCTTTTCAACCCACGATCCTTGCCCCTCCTTAGTAATCACTCCCCCGCTCCACTACCTATCGAACTAGCTAGCTAAGTAAACTGCCCGCTATAAACATGAAATACAGGAAACAATATAGGAAAAATAAGTAGGCCCAGTTTCAGCCTCCCAGTACCCGTGCCAAAGCTCCCGTCACTTTGAAGGACGCTCAGCCGCCCTGGGTGTTGACAGCATTCCAAGGGAGTGCCCGGCATCTCGGTGATAAATTTTTCTACAATCACTATTCTACGAGGCATTCTTCCACCACCCCGGATGCGATGTCTAGCATATCATATTCTGAGGTAGAGATACGAATTTAGCAACCAATCTGCACTAGTATTCCCGCCTCATTATACTCGAGTACCCCGCAGTCAGACACAGTACTCGAGTAAGGCATGCATCGGCTGAATTTTTCCTCCGGTTCCACTTCTTCCCTTTTATCCCCCGGGTATGGCAGAATACTGGCTCACGGAAACAGGTAGGTGAAAAAACGGGAAACATTGCCCGCAGACCCAAATCTATTCGGAACAAACAATTTAAACACAAAGTCCATAAACCCGAGGGCGGGAGGTATGTTGAAAATTCACGAAGGATCCATACCTGAGGGATAGTCGGAACACTTATGGGACATGGCTTAGAGGAATTAGGTCTGATAGCGGTTGCACGATTAGGTAGAATAGTATTAGAAGAGTGACTTTATGTTTGGTTGAAACGTTAGCTAAAGCAGGAGCATTTGGGATGCTTTAGGAAGTTTCGGGAAACGTCTGAGGAATTGGGTGGATGGAGCGAAGATAGGAGAAATTGGTGGAGGATGTTGTGGAGCACGAGTTCTTTTTGTAGAGTCAAGTTTGTGTATGTATAGGACACGTCCGGAGGCGTAGAAGGAGTAAGAATCCCAATTCACTCTCTACCGAACACAGCCTTATCTTATTAAGGTATTCAGAATTATGGTATAATCATATTAAAACTATCAAAACGCAAAAACTACCACCATACAGCATCGCAAGGTACGACTCTCAACCAAACGTCTTCCGGTAACTCTACTTGTACAGATCAATTAACTCCTCCTGCGATCCACCACCTGGCGAAATCCCATGCTTGTTCCTCATATGCGCAACCAGATTATCATATCTCTTGATCCCCTTTTTGCCAACGTTCTCGCACCCGGGAACTGGGCAGTCAATTCTCTCATTAAGGTGTACCAGCTCATAGTGCCGGTTGAGCGCCTGTCTCGTTTTGAACGCGGTCGGCCGGGGGCAATCGGGTGCATTACAAGTGTAAGCGTGAGGGGCGCAAGTGTGTGGGCCGCTTCTCCGGTTAGTCAATGTGAATGGTAAAGATACGGTGGAAGGGGTGTGAACCTGTTTCCAAAACATTTGGATGATGCACAGACGACTTTGTTCCTGAGAGGTGGTAGGGCGGTGGAGGGGTCGGTATTGCTGGAAGCAAGGGCATTGGCTTGATCCGGACAGGTCACGTGGCTGTGGAATGGGCCAAGAACGGAGTAGGAACCGTCACCATGTCGATGAAGAGGAAGTGGCCCAATGCTTGGGGGGAGCGGCTGTGCCCTCCCGGCGGCATCTCTCCAAACGAGTTGGAATGTGAAGTATTCGCTAGTGAGCTGGGTTAGCAGAGAAAGGGGGAAAGAGGGGGGGAAAGAAGAAAAGGGTTGAGAAAGAGAAAGAAAGCGAGAAAAAAAGGATTGAGAGAGAGAAAAGGGATCGAGAGAAAAAAATCAAAGAAAAATATATCGAAAAAGACTGAAAAATGAAAAATGAAAGGAAAAGGAAGAGGAAAAATGTAAATGAAAAAAATCGGAAAAAGGTCAGGAAAAAATTGAAAAAAGATCTCGAAACGATAGCGAAAGGAGGACCAAGAAAAGAAAATTGAAGGAACAATTGAAAGATTTTTTGAAAAAGAAAGTTTGAAAGAAAGTTGAAAAAATAGAGACTTGCGGTTAGGTAGTTTTCTAGCAAAGCAGCGGGGTCCAGGCGGGGTTCGCCTAGACTCGGGGTTTCTGGGAGCCTACTCACGCCTGGCGAATGCTGAACGCTGAGAGGGGAAAGCTGTGATATTTCAGCGATATATCCCCCTGCCTCAAGGTGATGTCCACCTCCTCGCGCTGCGCTCGCGGGTTGGCTCTGTTGTTCAGGGCAGAAAAAAAAGCCGGGCTGACTTGGCCGGATGGATTCACAAATATTACATGTAGGCAGGCTTCCAGGTTGGTTAATTAGTCCAGGTACAAGGGGCCGGCATCTCGCGATCGAACACACCAAAGTGGCTTGCCAGCAAAAAATCCGTGAAAACTGGTGGGTCACAAAATAGCGTGTGCGATCGCCATATGCCTGACCCTTGTACCAATCAGGGCAGGTTCGCCTCGCCTACCCTGCATCCCCGGAAACCGGTACTTCCCGCCCGCCATGTGTTGCCCCCACACAAATATATGCGAGAGCCTGACACGAATGCGTTGCGTCTTCCCAATTAATCGTTGGTCGTACTTGTACGACAAAGCCTGCAGCTCTTCGGATGTTCGGGTCAGGTCCTCCAATCGCGGTTTCTCTTGCTTGCAATACCGGCATACTGTATTAGGGGCATTCACCCCCGGGGTTGAAAACAGATATGCAGGCTCTCTCAATACTCGAGTATAAAAAAACGTTGGTGTGTGTATTGCCATTTTGCATACAAAACCGACAAACCAACTAGAAACTTGGCGCTCAAAAAACGCTTGGGCTGAGTACTTCCCATGTTTTTCACGATGAAAAATTCGGCGCCTGCATGAAAGCACCCCTGTGCCAAGACACTCTGCACAGAAGTTAAGCCTGCATAGTGGTCACACCCATCTCCAATTTTTTTTCTATTCTTAACACCTCATGGCACTGTAATGTGCCGGTGATAAGGTTATCTCTTAGTTTGTCACCAGCGTGCTAGGGGCTCGTACAAGTACTCATCCAAGCTACCCCGTGTGGCCCGACCTACTGTATTTATTCCCATTCGCCGCCGACACCGATTGAGAGGACGACCTTCGGTAAGAGTCGTACCCTGTGATTAAGTTTTGAAAGTTTACCAAACCCTGTTGCCGAGAAGTGGTCCCGCTCCCAGGTGCAGTCGAATGTCGACAATGGGAGGGGCTTAGAAAGCATTCTATAACAAGGCACCGTATACCCTCCAGTTGGTAGAATTGTTAGCCTATGGGGAGAAGCACAACCGCTGAGTAGGTTCGGATAGAGGAAATGGGGGAATACCGGTATCGTGTTTGGGGGCGGCGAGTGGAGTAGAGCTTAAAGAAGTAAAGGAGGAAAACAAGCGCTCTTCATTGGAAAGTTCTTACAATCGTGTCTATATACCGTAGGAACTCGGGGAACCGAACCTTACGCTAAGATGTCGGGGGTTCTCGCCCCCCGGCACGGTGCGGAGAGCCTAGGGACGGGTCCTCCGGTGAAACGGGAATACCGTGGCAACCGGTACGAGGTGAACTAGCAATTGCCTAGACACTCAGCGGAATGATACACCTCAGGGCAACAAGTAGCATACTATATGCTAAGTACCCCTTTCTCACTCTCTCTAAACTACTAAATTGAGTCTCATGAATAGCGCATGATGCTCAAGTCGGCGCGCAATCAATGAGAGCCCCTCCGGGTATCCTCGGCACTCAATTAGCGTAAGTACTGGGATGCAGGAGAAATGTGCCATATCTTTGAATTTCATACCCCCGAGCATCCGGGAACGTAGCAGAGAAATCACCCCGAACTTAACCCCTAGTTAAACCAAGGGAGTGCAAAAAAAGTGATCGGCAGAAACAAGATCGTGGTCTGACCTATGAGCGACTGCCGAGCCCAGAGCCAGTCATAAGGCATCACTCGCTTCCAACCCAGGTTGGAATGGTCAGCTTGTATAACGTACCTCGCAATACTCCAGGTACTCTGTGCCTGGAGTATAAGGTAACGAGGGGTATTATCCATGCAAGAGCTATAGGAGAACAGCGGGCTTAAATACATGCTAAAGACCCCCCCATGCCTCTAAGAACTTGATAATATATCGCTTGGCCGTAATTCTGACATTGCCATCCACGCGCCCCAGAATATAGTAAGATAACGTGCCATAGAGCTTGTAGTTGGGTGAGTTCGGCCTCCCAGACGGCATACCCGAGTTACAGAAGAAAATCTTTATAAATCTTAGGATCGGGTTCCCCACTAAGGATAGCCTTCTTCCACAAGTCGATTCATCAACCAGTTCAACTTGAGAAGTCTTAAAATATCGTAGGGCGTGCTCGGACGGTCGATGTATTCACTCGAATACGAGGGGAACAAGGCAAGCGACAAAAGACTGGGTTCTTATTTAAAGAACGAAAAGAGCCACAAACGAAGCATGATAGATAGAGAGCGATATCGGAAAAGAAACTGGAACAAGATGGTCTCTTATAGAGACAAAGTCGGCGAAAATCAGAGAGACAGAAAAAGGAAAGACGAAAGGGAAATGTAGGAAATCCACCACTGTCTCGCATCTCAAACAATCCCGATATGATTTCATGTCTGAAAACCGAGCTAACCTTGCTTCTGTTTCTGTCTTTTTATTTGGTCATCGAACTTATTCCAAGTAAACAACAGTAGAGACAGCAAGACAAATCGTGTCCCATATATTCACCAAGTCACTAATGTTATAAGCTCTGGATAGGAGGAGGACTGGCAGGACTGATGGAGAAGGACAAAGAAGCTTTTCACGAGGCAAAGGATATCAAGGACAGGCTTGTGCTGTTATGACCTGCCGATTTACAATTGAGGCCGGAGTCGACACTTTAAATACATGAATCGATTCTTGCTCTTCCGGAAGTCTCTTGAACCAAGTAGCACCATTTTCCCACTTTATCACGCCATTGCTTTACCCCGCTTGGCTATATCTTTTCCCCTCACATCGCATCCTTCACCGAATGGCTGAGTCAGGTGAATCCTTCGGTGTTATTCTCGCATCTTCTAACAGAGTGTAAGGATCTTTTCAGGAGGGCGCCGGTGATTAATAACAGTCACAACGTATCACTCATTTTGGTACAGTTTTCTGGTGTTGAAAATAATCTATGCAGAGGTAATGGCGAGCGATGAGGGTCCTACGCAGCAGGATGTAGTCGCTTAAGCGAAGACACAGTTTGTATTCAGGGGTAAAGTATTATGATTTCTTCCTCTGAGTATGAACGATCTTCGCGGCACCCCCTATTTTATACCACGAACGGCTGATTTTCAGCACTCACAACTCATCTGAAAGCAATATAGGATTAACAAAACTAATGCCATAGTGTAGGTAATCCCCTAGACTTTCCGGATAGATATTATCAGAATTGTTCCACTCCACTGTCAGGGTTGTCATCTTGGGATCCAGATGGGATACTGTTGCAATCTACTTTGCCTCCTGTATAGAAACCCAATATAAAATTAGAGATACCCTTCGTCCACAATCCCTCTCTCTGGAATTGCATCATAGGCATCGACAGAGCTTGCCATATATGAATGATAGTGTCTAGATCACTCTAAAGCTTTTACTCATTTTGTAATATTTTTGCAGCAAACAAACCAGAGGTTTCGTGAAGCGAAAATGCACATTTTGGTGTAAGGTGGGGGGCGGGAGTATTATTATGAGTTCTGGATGGGAGAAGAAAGCGCTGGCTGCATGAAGAAGCACAAAGAAGTCAAGAGAGAAGCGTGAGTATATTGATCGAAGGCGTGGCTATCTTGCTTACTTGTCTAACTATGGTGGAGTATAAGGTTTTATAGAGAATACAAAGATGTTCCTCGATCAAGTCTGCTCCCGGAAATCCTTCCCGAGATGCCCATGAAAACTCTAGTTTTGCTCTCCTTTCCGCCATTTATCCTAATCTATCCATCGCTTTCCTGCCCAGTTTCTCCTCCGCCTTGCTCTCCGCTTTTGTCCCCGGTTTCTTGTCCAGCCGTCACCGGCACAGTATGCGAATCCTCCTTTAGTATACTATCAAGGTACACCAGCTCCTCTTCTTGATTGATAATGAGTGACAAAGGAAACTAATAATTAACAAGCAATAATATGCGAAAGGGTACAAAGGAAAATACGTTAGTATGGAGTGATCGCTGGTGTTCTTCAACAAGTACCGAAGACTTTTGTCTCCAAGATTATTGTAGAAAAGCGAGTTGAGAGGAAACGACAAGAACAAGAAGGAAGTCTCAAGTGAGGTAAGGGCGAGAGGGAAAGAACACAAATAAGAAAAAGCCCACCATATCAGCGTGCCTCCACGCTGGCGCACGGGTACCCTGTGCTGACTCTTTCCATAGAAAGTGCATCTATTTCCAACCCTGAGAACACTCGCGAAGCCCAGGATCAGTGTTCCGAACCGTCCAGTCCGTCCCTATTGGGGGTAGGATCGACGGACCGCCGGTGGTAGTCCGTGTTTTTTCGAGCCCATGGACGGACTAGTGCCAGGGTTCCGAATGGTCGGCGGAAGACTGGACTGGACTAGCTAGTCCGGTCGAAAGTCAAGTCTAGTCTAATGGTGGAAATTAGACCGACTGGACAGTCAGGATTATTGATCCCAACTGGACCAGGGCTAGTCCGACCAGGCCCGCCAAGCAACAGGATATGCTATTTTTATCACAATATGTTACGTTCAAATAAAGCTTTTCTTAATAAAGCTTATTGTTTCCATCGATTATACGGTGGAGATAGTGCCTTGTTTAGATTAGGGGTGGCGAAAATAAGTTCTCAAGTATTGAACTATTTTTCATGCATTAAGTGAGTGATATTTCATGATCAACTGCCACTATCAGGTATTCGATGTGACTTATCCATCGCGTAATTGCATTTCCACCACATGCTATCCTCTCCAGGATCTTCTATCAACCTGTATTGAGGGCCTGTTGCTTTATACCATGGCAAACGGCTGTAAAATCCTACTATCGCTATGCATCTATTCTTAGCGAGTGTTGGCCTGGGTGCCATTCTGACACTCATGCGATCTTTTATGAAGACTAGTCTGGTACCAGTCCAAACCGCACCAGACCTCCCAAGTTAGTCGGGTCCAGTCATCGACATCAACCAGGACCAGCCAGGCTGGTCCTGCCTCCAAGACTTGACCGGTCGGACTATTTGGAACCCTGACTAGTGCAGATGGAGGGAAGACGAGACGCCCTACCAGGCCTGGCATGGCCTTGTGGTTTTTTCTGTTACATCTCTTTGGCTGGTATGCTCAGAAACTTCAAGCTCATGACTTGATCTCGCTCATAGTTTATGATCAGGCAAGTCATGTGCCATATGTGTAAACAAATAATCAAGGAAGAATAAATCTTTAAGAAATAAAAAAGCCAAAAGTGTTCACCAAATTAGAACTCAGAAACCACCGGCATGAATCTGCAATGTAATCATATCCTTGCTGGAGAGGGCACTGGCTCTATCGCGGTCCGAAAGTTCTCATATTGGCCGCAGATATCGGGATCCGAGAGGGTCGATGGGGCTTCCCGGTAACTCTTCTGGGGGGTCCTAGATATCGTGCTTCGAATCAACTTCGGTTGCGTCAGTTCATTGGCCTTGCTGCAACATCACTGTGACTATGGTTAAGGCAGAAGAGTTACGAAAGTATTTTAAAGGGAAAATAAGGCTCGTAGTGGAATAATTTATTCAGTCTTATCTTAATGCTTGGAGCACTTGATGATCTATTTAACCTTTTTCTCGGATGCACATCGTGTATTGTGCAGGCTACATACGGTTCAGAAATGGAAGAACATGAACCATGTGGCACAGAGAAATGCAACTGTGGCTGTGCAAACATGGTGCCAAGCCTGTGGGTGATAGGGTGTGAAGTAGAGTAAATAATAAAGAAGATAAAAGAAAGTTTATCAATAATATACAATTGTTTGAGAATCTAATAATAGTACTCTTCGATGGCTCAATATGTTTTAGTAATCTTTTCTTTAAAGTCAGCTGTACCATATACATATCCCTCCTGATATCCAGTCATCATTTGCTCTGTCCATGCACAAAACGTCCAGATCAATGTAGATTGGACAGATTTTCACAACTTTGTTGTATTGGCTTTTTGACTCGTGTCATTTTGCATTTCTGTGATTGATTGTTATCTCTGCAATCCATATTCTTACATTATATACTCATGTATTATTTTAAAATTCTGTTTTGTTTTTTATAATTAGTCATCACATTCATGTTGCATTCTAATTCCAAGAGTACAAAAAATACACCAAAACCTGAGCTTCTCAAACAAGTATACCATTTATTCCATATACTTTTATAAATTAGAAAAACTGTACTTTTATTTTAATTCACTTCTGCTGTATTCCCGCGGTTTTTTCAAATCATTTGGACAAGTATTGGGTTGGTTATACTTCTTTGAAAACACCCCTGAATGAGGTTCACGTTTATCTGTTGTCGCACTAAAGCATCACCATGTATCACTCATAGTTTGCCTGCAGCCCTCTACTGTCCCCCTCATTTTTCTCCACATGTGCCCGGCTGTCATTCCTAATACCCGCTGTCCGTGCCCCCCCGTAGTCCTTACCCACGGCCTACTGTCCTTACCCACACCCTATAGCCCTTACCCATACCCTACCGTCTTCTGATACCCTGTATAGCCCCCCACGCAATCCCGGTCCTGCCATCTCCCCTGCAGTCCACATAACCACACGTTTTCTTGTTTGTCTCACTATATTAATAAATGCCTAGCCTGTAGGGCCTGGCGGTCCTAGCTTAGCCCGGAAGTCACCCCGAGTAATTTGCCCTATAAAGGACCACGGCTAGCGGTCCCATCCCGTCCCATCCCGTCCCATCCCGTACCGTCTTCTTGGTATTATCCCCGGCGTCCCTGTGGGGCCCCTGGGGGGTTCGGAACACTGGCCAGGGGAGGAAGGCCCTCCGGTCACAACAACAAATACAGGTCCGCTCTTACTAACTGAAATCCACTATCCTCTGTATTCTACTCCATAGGGCTACAGAAGCAGCGGGCAGAGTTGGGTCCTCTCATAAAACTCATCTATCTCAATCGTAGCAAGGTAGTGCTGTGATCACACCCTATGACGTTATCCAGTGATAATCGGTGAATCTCATCCCACAGTTGTTGGACAACACCACGAGGGAGCCGAGAGTGGTGACCGAAGCAAGTGAGTAACTTGTATTGTTTATAGAAAAGATAAGAAAGAGATTAAGGAAAGAAGAGAAGGAAAAGGGGAAGAAGAATAGGGGTGGAGGAAAGTGGGCCGAGAAATAGGTGCAGACATGGGTAGGTCACCCCGGCAGTCACAGGATGTCACTCGTGACCAAGTAGGGTTCGAGTGGTGGGGAATAGTGTGTTGTCATACGACGCGATACGATACCGTACGATAATATACGGTAAACCTACCAAGAGCCGTTTGTCGACCGTCATATGGCCTCAGATCGCAATAATCTTGGATCTTCGTGTGATGTTTATATCATTAAAATGATGCCTAGCCTAGTCAATATTTTGCAGGTTCGATAACTTCAACTTGAGGCGGGCACATAGGATGGATGGAAGACTGGATTACCTAGCATTAGAATTTATGGGGGGAGAGGCCGTTTTCCAGTGTCTCCCAGGTGTAATTTACTGTAATTTACTCTGTGGTATCAATCGTGTAAGATGTTGTAACTCCAGCAACAGCACATGTAAGAGAGAGCGCAGGGGACAGTGTTCAACAATTTCTCGAAAAGGAAAAGGTATATCCAAGTAGAGTTAACTGGAGACTACTTGGGGCGAACAAAATTATCCGGTTGCCAAGAAGGAGCTGTGCTACTAATTTACTGTGGGAGATGATGGAGGTCTGGTTTTTTATGTGAAGGGAAATATGCTGTCGTACAAGTACCGCAATGATACAGCTATAACCCGAACTGTCGTCACGAGAAGGACCCGGGTCAGTGGCTGACAGGAAAATTGAGATGTGTTCGATATTCGATGTATATGACAAGTGTTTTCGCAAAGGAGTGTAAGGTGTGTGTGTTGATACAGAGAAAGGAACGCAGCTCAGACTAGATATTTTGTAGTGGCCCGCACACTGGGATCTCTACCACACAACACTAGTCACCGCCGGGCGGTCTAGTCATAGCCCTGCTCACACCTACAAGTGTTCCCTAACCTAACATACCACGATGGGGTTACTCCATCAGGAGAGACATCTTGGAAACTGGATTATTTCGCTCACCTCAAGTATATCTGAAATTACAGGTCAGAATACAGGGGGGCGTGTCACGAGTCCACAAACATGCTGTTTGCCGCCATCAACTCAATAGTCTATTACATTATCTATTCCGGGATGGTCGTACTAACGGGAGAATGGTGGGAGTGGAGCAAATACCCCTTCTAACGACCGAAACACAAGCGCCCGTTTACCTGCAGACGGCCGTCTAGCAACCAGCGACAGTGCCGACCGTCAAAGAAAGTCAGTTAGGTAAACGGGTTTTCAGTTATATAATAGACAGTAAAGTACTAGGACAAAACTTTTCGTCAGATGCCCTTTTTACACCAAAAGTGCCCATTTTCACCACCCTCTCTCATTGCGCAATGTCTATGAAAATAAGCGAAAATTTGTCCTTGCATTAGCAAACCCGTAGATAACATGACGAAATTTACAGAATTTTTAAATATCACCAAGTGGTGGAGAAAAGGTCATTTAAGTATCTGGTATCGGTTGCCATGTACTTTTTTGTATGGAGCCGCATACAAAAATCTAAGTCACTTTCACACCAGTTGATGCAATCATGAA